>Ga0213835_100018_pt1 | contig 283533 bp, 258 predicted proteins | sample SWPATP01_FD_160576 | JGI IMG/M metagenome (GOLD analysis project Ga0213835, IMG submission 160576) | Coastal seawater microbial communities from Marineland, Florida, United States - SWPA TP0 #1 | ecosystem: Environmental > Aquatic > Marine > Coastal | place: USA: Florida | collected 2016-08-05
GAGGTATAAAAGGACTGCATTTCGAAACCCATATCGTGTCGAATAACCAAATGTGCTATATCCATATATTTCAGATTTGATAAATCTATGTCGTGATAGTAAATATCCGGCTTTAAAAACACCATCTATGTAAGAAAAAGAGATTGGCTTAATCAATGTGATGATTCCTTCCTTTTTTGAGACTTGTCAGCTACCAGGCTTTAAGAACTAAAGAGACTTATTCTTATGTATTACAGATGTAAGCAAATTGTTTTATCTTAGTTGTCATTATTTATTGATGACGATAACACCGTTAATTTCGTATATGGAAAAAAAGCAATTACCAATGTTTGTGTTTTTATTAATGCTTATTGTTACTACATCTTTTAAGTTTTTGCCAAAGGAAGTGGTTCGAAATGATTTTAAGAAAATTTACGATAAATACAATGTTCAAGGTTCTTTTGTGATTTATAATAAGAATAAAGATGAGTATACTTACTATAATAAGGAGCAAACAATTCGACCATTTACTCCTGCTTCAACCTTCAAAATTTGTAATACATTAATTTCACTTAATAGCAAAGTTATTGATGACGAAGACGTAGTTATTAAATGGGATGGCAAGCAACGCCAGAATCCCGCGTGGAACCATGACACCGATATGCGGGATGCTTTCAAAAATTCGACCGTTTGGTTCTATCAGGAATTGGCGAGACGTGTAGGTGAAAAACGAATGAAAGCATATTTAGAAAAGGCTAATTATGGAAACCATGATATAAGTGGGGGGATTGATGCGTTTTGGTTAACAGGTGGTCTTCGGATAACTCCACAACAACAAATCGACTTTTTAAGAAAGTTGCAAAGTGATAAGCTACCTTTTTCTAAGTCATCAATGGATATTTTACGTGATATTATGATCGTTGATAATAAACAGGAATACATTATACGTGCAAAAACTGGTTCAGGCAAGCAAGATGGCGTATATATTGGCTGGTATGTCGGGTATGTAACTACCAAGGACAATATATTTTATTTTGTGAATTGTATTCAAACAAAAGAAAAGAATGATAATTTCAATAATGCCCGCATTGAAATTTCAAACATTATTCTTGATGAAATAGGCGCTTTTAAGTAGATGCTAAGGGACTCATTAATTCCTAAATATTAACAAATCTTCGCAGCATGTTTGAGAAATTCCCGGCGCATGGCGAATCTAAATGCCTTGTTGAACTCTTAGTCTCATAGTTGCATACACCATTCATTTTATCAGTCAAATATTCTTTTGCCATAAATTGGTGCAATTAGACTTACAGCTGGAAGGATATACAGTAGGCACAGAATACTTTCGTTTTGTGAGACATTTTTCTCTTTGCCATACTTGGACTAAATAAACTAACAGCTAAAAAAAAGATATAAGTAGGGAAGGAATACTTTCTTTTTTTCGAAACTACAATTGTAAATCTTACTAGATTGATAAACCGATATTTATAATTGCAGGTTGTAGATCTACACTGATTATAGCTCAAAATAAACTGCCCATTTCGAACAGCTGGATTTCGGCCGAGATGATAATATCGACCGACATAAGCATGTGCTGGTATGGGATTATTGTACTGCCAGTAATTACTAAATCTAAGTAATTTTAAATTTAGCTTTTTCAATCCGGGAAAATCATCTAGATTCGTAAAAAAATATATGAAATCTACGCTCTCAAACTGTAAGTGGCTCTTTTTAGTGAGTTTTCTAGTCATATTTGTGCTCAATGCCTGCAAAAAATCAATATTATTACCTGGAGTGTCGCTGACTAAGGATTCTCAGAAAGTTAAGAGTATCTCCTACGCACAGTTTATCGAGTCTATTAACCTCAGATCACTAGGCACGTTGGCAAATGTTTTGTCTAGAGACCGAGAAAAGATTATGGGTACGCCATTGACCTCGAACGCAATGGAAATTCAAATGGATAGTGTTAAACTACTATCGCTAGGCGATACGCTATCGTATGTTTTAGCAATAAGGCCACCAACGCCCAAATCCACTGTTTTTCAAAATTTGACTATTCAGGTTTTAAAGGGAAAAACTACGGCATTTATTTCTACATATTACCCCGATCGTGAATGGATTAGTCAATGGCGTAAAAAGCGTAGGCCGGCTTATACTGGTCAGGTAACTTTCAATAAAATCTTAATCGATGAAATGCCGGTTTTGTCAAACCCAAAACTTGGGCAGATCACACAAATAGAAGAAGGCGTAAAGGGAAAAATGCTAGCCACCATCACTAATAGAGAAGGTGTAAGTGGTTTGATAAGCTTACTACCTGGTGAGTGCGTAACCTACAATGTAGTGTCAGTAACTTATAGTCCATGCAAAGAAGGCCACATGACCCCTTGGGAATGCAATTATTTTAGAACATATGAAACCTGGGAGCCTAGAACAGACGATTATCCACCTACACTTAGATACGACTTTAGAGAAGTTACTGAATGTGGTTCGCTATTGCCAGGAGGCCCAGGTGATGGCGGTGGCGGAGGGGGCGGAGGATCGACCACTCCAAATCCACATGAAAACTATGATCCATGTAATGGGACACCACAGCCCGTTGGTAGTGTGAGCTTTGATCGAGGAACGCGATTAATGGTGGCTGCGCCTTCAGAATGCGATCCATCTACGGAGCCACCAGTAATTGAACCGTATAATCCAGATTATATCGATGTTAATATTAATTATCCGCTGGAATACTTTGAAGCAGAAGACAGTTATGATGCATTAACGCTCGAGTTGATTCAAGTTGGCGTAAACAATACTGATCCAATACCAGAGGCCTATTATAAATATGGGACTAGAATTGATATGGCTGGAGCAACTCCACTTAACGGTAGAAAAACTGCTCTTGGTTTTCCCTCAAATCACAGATACTTTTGGAAAGAAATGTTGAGACTAAGGCCTGAAATGTTTGATGAAGCTAATAAGGCCAGAATTTCAAATGGTAGCTCACCAGTTGCAAATGATAAATGGATAAGGTACAACCCTACACATCAACCATACAAAGATTTACCTTTGCGTCATCATCACGAAGGACAGGGAAGATATGCCTACGCTATTCCAGAAAAAGTACATCAAAAGTGGAGCAGAATATTACATACTATTAAGATAGGTAAATTTCCTAATCTCAAAGGTACAATGAATTCCTTAGCTGGTGGTATGCAAATCTTTTCCTTGCTAACAGACTTTAATACAGGAAATCCTGATGCCTGGTTGAACTGGTATGGAGCAACTGATGAAACAGGTAAAGTTTACAAGCAACCCTTAACTGGTGATTACTTTGTAATTACAAAGCAAACAAAAACTATGAATGGCAGTGGTCAAATAATCCGTGCTAAAGTAACATATGATGTATATGCTGATTTTATTTGGGATCAGGATGAGAAAAAATATATGGGCGTGCTCAAATTGGGGACTTTTACAGAGGATATTGACATGAATAATAGATGGTCCACAAATTCGGTATGGGAGCCCAAAATGCTTTAATAAAACAGTTAAACAAATGAATTAAATTTGTACCATGAAAGCAGAAGAATTTGTTAAGGCAATTTTACAAATAAAACCAACCATTACCGATTTTCAAGGGGTAGATATTTCAAAAGAACTTGCCAAACAATGGATTAATGAATTTGAAATAAACGAAATTGATAACCAAAAATTCGGCAATGAAATAATGAATTTGATCTCTAATTATGATGTTGGAAATTTAAGGATAAATGACATAACTTTTGATTCGGACTATCAAGAAGATGATAAATATATTTTCATCGGATGGGATGCATTACCTAATAGGATTGCCATTTATAAATCGACTGGAAAAATAGTTTCCTATTATCCCGAGGGTGATCGAATAGATTTTGCTTGTGCTGTTAATGATGAAAAATTTCTAGATGCTCTCTTTGAAGTTATGAGGTTTTCAAAGGAAAAGATGATGAATTTATATTCAGATGAGCTTCGAGATAAAAAAGCAATCGAAGCTGCCTATATTGCATCTCTAAAGGCTGGAGGAGAAGAATACGAGGGTTATTATAAGTCAATTTTATGGGTTGAATAATATCAGTTGGATAGTCATAATGAATAACTATGTCGATTCTAATTAATGTTATTTAAAATATTGTTACTATTCTCTGAAGAATTTTATTTTCAAGTTTAACCTAAATTTGTCGTGATGTATTGACAATAGAGAGACTAATCAACAACAGATTAGATTTAACATAAGGTAAAAGAGAAATCTTCGTTTTTTGAGACACATAATGAGTGGATTAATTTGGCTAGATAAAGCTCGAGTAATGGCTAGAAATTTTCATGGACACTGAGTTAGACAAATTAAAATGCAAGATTGCTCTTACAAGCATACATTGGGATATAACCATGAACTTTCAAATGTAAAAGTATAGCAGAATAGAAAATTCTAAAAGTTAGGACTTCTTTTTGGTTCCTAAATAAAACATTCCATAAAAAGAGAAATCAAGGCTAGTTTAAAAGCACTAAAAGGGATGGAATTAGTGCTACTTATAGTAGAGCTATTAAGAATGTAGAAAAGAAAGCGAGCCTTGACCAAAGTTTGGTCTAATGATTTTAAGTTCTATTAGCCAGGCGCCTCAATACCAAATAAATAATTCCTATGATAGAAAATAATGCACCAGCTAGTAAAACTGTAGCTATATTATCGTTAAAGTGCAAAATTTTAGTTATTCCACCTAAAGTTGAGCATAATACCCATGTGATAAAAAAAAATCTAATATTCATAATTTAAATTAATATGATTGACTAGCTGAACAAGAACATAATAGGCCTATAAGTATGTGTATGTCAAGTGATATGTTACACCCTAAGTGGGAGAAAAAGTCAGTACAAAACTCATCTTTTTCAGCTTTAAAATAACTGTTGAATGATTTATTTCTTTCTCGTTGGCAAAACCCATTCCCACCATGATCGCCATATTGTTCATTGTGTGAGACACATTGGATAATGTAATTTGCTTTTCTGTCAAAATCACACCATTTATTTAGAAAAATTTCGAGGCACTTGGTTTATTACCAAAAGCATTTTGAACAGATTAACAAGGCGACCAATATTCCATTTTAGTTAGTCTGCCATTGGAAAATTTAAAGATTAGACCGTCATCAGCGCCTTTACTATATAGTAAGGTTTCATTCCCACTAACCTTGATGCCAAAGATAACTTCAAATTCTTTGATAGTCGTTAAGTGATAAAGTAGATTCTTTCTAAATGTTATCCTATTTTGTTGGCGAGAACTGAATTGTATTTCTTCTATTTGATAGCCTTGTTTTTTATTTCCTGTGAATTTTAAATTTCCGTAGTCAAGTGAAAAATATTTACGTCCTTGTTCTGCTTCAGAAAAAAAGCCGCATTCGTATTTAGGTTCAAATGTTCTATTCGGCTTACCAAATTCTTTTAAGATCAGATCTTTTTTCAATGAGAAATCTAGGCCATTAACTTTTAAAAGTGAATAATTTATACTATCAGATTTAACCTGGCCGAATAGACTTGACGCTAGTAGAAACAGGGGTAGGATTAATAATCGAAAGTGCATAGATTTTTCAGTTCAATCACCAAACTTAAATATAAATCTTTAATATTCATATCTTCGTTTTTGGAGACGAAATATTTTACTCTAAATATTTAATTAAAGTTCTAAGGAATGCAGTTTTCTTTGAATATCTGCATCCCGTATATCCATCCTATCCATTTCACAGGTAGGATATATCAATATCGTTAAAGAAATGCCTTTTCGCAAACCTATCATTTTCTGAATTAGCTACGTTATTTATAAATTTGATGAAGCAAACTTTATTGGTGACTCAACGAATTAAATAAGATGAAAAGAATGCCGCTTTTGCCAGTTATCTTTTTTGGGATATTTTTTAGTGTAATTGCTGTTCTGTATATTAGTGGAAGAAAAACCTTGGAAACGGTTAAATTTAACGGTAAAATTGAAAAGATAATCTATGATGAGAAAAATATTCCAACAGTTACTGTTAATGGTATTTTGTATAATCTGACTCCTCTTAGAAAGGAATTTAAAGATCGAGTTAGAGTTGGGGATATAATAAAAAAGGAGAGTGGAAAAAGCACATATGTAATAATACAACAAGGAACCAATGAAGAAATTAAATTTAACTTTTGAATTTTAAAAGCTTTCGTTTTGTGAGACTGTTTAATCTAACTCCACTTAAGTTCAAAAATAAATCACGATATATAGAATTATAGATGAACTTTATATGTATCCATAATTACTTTGAGTTTCGGCCAGTCGAAAGTAATGTCATACTTTTTAGCAAGTAGGTCAAGTGCACCTGGTTTCGGTCTTTGATTTTGAATAAATAGATCCGAAAGTTCATTCATATAAGCTTCGTGTCCTCCTGGAGAATAAATCTCGATAAATTTCACGGGTTTAGTTCCTGTATTCCAAAAACTATGCACAATTCCTCTAGGCCGCAGGTGCCAATCACCTTCATTGACCTCAAAGATTTGCTCACCAACAAGGATCGTCAGGGTTCCTTGAGTTACTCTGCATATTTCATCAAAACCCTTATGGAAATGAGGTGGTGCACCGAGAATGCCTACCGGTAGGATTGATTCAGTTACGGCTAAGTGACCATCTGTTTGAGTTTTATCCAGCTTGAAAATAATGTCACCATCACCAATTTTTCCCCTTTTCCCTTCTCCACTTTTTATATGTATTGGTTGAAAGCCATCCATGGTAGATACTTCAATATTGTTATGATTTCCTAACTCGGCAATCGCATATTCAGAAACTATTGCTGCACCCATGGCAAGCGCCAGAAATTTAAGAATGTTTCTTCGATCGATTGTTGGAGTTTCCATTTCGGAGTATATTATACAATATTCGAAAAATTTTATGAATTATCTAATCATTTAAAAATCGGGTGATAAAGAACCTAATTAACTTTTCTTTAAAATTACTTCATGTCCAGTGTAAAGAAGTGATTAAATCTGATATTTAACTTTGTTCTTAACTAGAAATTCTGGCGCAATCAAATCTCACTTATTGTATCAATAAAACCTTTCTTTGTGAATTTAATAAACTTTGTTTTGTGATACAAGTTTTTGGGAAATTAAGGCTTCTTAAATTTGATTCGGTTGTAGACAGATTTAAAAATCTCATAAAACCACCGTTTAAAAAGAGCTTTAGGATCAAACAAAATTATTCCCAGACTTATTTTTATAAGACTGGTAGTGGCTCCTTCCTGACTATAAATACCCGCCTACCATTTATGTTTTCAGATAAATATATTCTTCTGAAAGGATTTCTGTTCCAGAAGATGGATATGAATATAAAAGCAGTTGATTTCCTTCGGAAGAAATTATTGGTTGACCTATCCAAATATGGCTATTATTGTGATTTTCTGGAGGGCCAGGCTGGTTAGGGTTTAAGAGAGCGTATCAATCCAATTCTGATACAAATTTAAGGTTCAGCTGCGGCACGCAAAGGAATTTCCGGCATAAACCCACCTGTGGCCTTTCGAGCGCTGTTCCATTTATTCCGTTCCTCCTTTTGCTTTGGCGCTGGAGACTGAACCTTTAAATGCACCATAATTAAATCTTAAATATTATGGAAAAGCAGGTTTTTAAAGTTTCAGAGATTGAAATCAGTTATCGTCCGGCATTTAAGCTGTCGGAAAGACCAAAGGTAACATCGTCTAACATCGCTTATGGCATATTGGATCAAAATTGGGATCATAATAAAATGGAGCTGCTGGAAGAGTTTAAGGTACTGTTTTTGAACAGGCAGAACCGGGTTTTGGGGGTGCTGAATGTGGCGCAAGGCGGATTTTCTGAGGTAATGATTGATCCGAAGGTGATATTCTCGGCGGCGTTGAAGGCCTGTGCGAGTGGTATTATTTTGAGCCACAATCATCCGAGTTCGGAGCTGAGTCCGAGTGAAGCGGATATCAGGTTAACCAGGAAAATGCTGGAGGGCGGAAAGCTTCTGGGTATTGAAGTTCATGATCATCTAATACTGTCCTCATATGGTTATTATAGTTTCAGGGATGAGGGGATAATGTAACTTTTCAGACCTGCGAAACTGACAAAAATCTGAAGCGGCATTGAATCAATTCAGCTCTGTGCTGGCTTTAATTCTACTGAGTGTTTCCTGGCGCATTCCCAGATAGCTCGCCAGGTATTTACCAGGAATTCTTTTTGGATTGCTGAACAGTGAACAGAATATTTGATATCGCGAGGAAGCATCAGGTATCCTGGAAAGGGCTGCCTGCTCATTGAGCTGATATATTTTCCTGGTCATGAGCGTTTTCAATATGAAACCAGATTCCGGGCAATGACGCAATAGTTTGTTGATCAAGGCGTGTGGCATCACGATCAATCTGCTATCTTCCAATGCTTTCAGTCGAAGTTCTTGTCCTTCAAGGTATTGGTATTTAAACAGGTCAGAGTCCAGCAGGTTGTCTTCACTCAGAAAATCCAGGGTAATATCTTTTCCCTGGTGCTCGATATATTTACGGATGAGTCCTGAAGACAAAAAGAATGTGCTATCCGTATCCTGCAATATCTGAGTAAGATCCTGATGACGGCTCACCTCTAGGATATAGGCATCTGATCGGATCAGTTTGATAAACTTAGGAGACAGTGTATGATTTGCCTTGCAATAGCTGATAAAGGGTGTGACCATGTTTTTCTGATTAGGTAGGGCAAGGATAACGTATTTTGCATCAAATTCAAAAAATAATCTGGATTGGTTCAAGATGTTAAAATCAAGCCTTATCCATTATGTTCCGGCCTCATTTCATTTAAAACGGTATTTTGTCAATTACGAAAGGACTTTATTAGGGGGAGGTCTGGCTAATTTAGGGTGTTAGAAATGAGAGGGAATTTTAACAGCGCGATGGATTCTGGATTCTGATCGTTACTTTTCGGTATCCTCCTTGGCGGCGGCCTTTCTGATCCTGCTCAGGGTTTCCAGTCTCATGGCTAAAAAAGAAGCAATGTATTTAAGGGGTACCCGCTCCAGCAGATGATGGTAGCTTACTAGGAACCTTTGATAGCGTTTGGCAGCTGTTGGAAGCCTGGCAATAAAGGCACGTTCTGAGGCACCCTGATAATAGATCTCGGTCATTTTTCGACCGACATAATTGGCAATTGGAAAATGATCGTATAAATATCTCGACATGGAATGAGGAACGGCAATAGCCAAAACAGGTTCAATGCTTTCGATATATTCATCAGAATCTACTTCTTTCCAAAGGTTTCGGATGCTTCCTGCGAGTTCAGCCTCTGCGGCGATCCAGGTCGTAATCTTTTGGTTGCCTGCTTTGATGTATCCATGCACAGCGCCTTTGATGATTAAAAATATATAACGGTTGCGCTTGAGTGGGGAGGCGAGGTGTTTTCCTTTTGCAAAAGCAACAGGGAATGTTTGTTCGTTGATGATTTGCTCTATTTCCGGGCTGAGCGTATGAAAGGATTTAAAGACTGCGATCAGCGGCGATATGCCGCCGAAATTATCCCATTTATTATCCCCAAATTCGTTTTTTAAGTTCATTTTATGCAAAAATATAAAACTGCATATTTTGTGCAATAAGATACCTGCATATACAACTTAAGGTTGTTCAATGCAGCACAACTAACTTTAACGAGTCAGAAAGATATCTACTTTTCGATCAGGACTTTGATCAAAATTTAATTAAAAAAAATTACCTTAACACATTCTACTTAGAAAGATTTAGCATAGGAAATTACTTGGCTGAGCATATTGCGGTCCAAAGAAACAAATAAAAGCATTCGCAGCATAGGTCCATGGGCAGTTATTCCCCGCACACATTATATATTGTTTCAACTGTAGAAAATGATTTTAAAATCCTAAACCATCGAATCTACGTAATTAACATTACGTCCCGGTCTTTAAGTTTATGAAAGCTAGAATAGTGATATATGAGAAAGGGAATAGTTTTGTCTTATAACAAAGATGTTAAATGCGGATTCATCAGAGATCTGAACGGTCAAAAAATTCGATTTTACAATGACGATGATCTGGTAATTTTAAATGTAGGAGACTTGGTTCAGTTTGCGATTGGGGTGATAAAAAATAGGCCGTGTGCAGTGAATATCATCATGTTATGCCGTAATCAAAGCAAAGTTGATAAACACAATTAATCATTCTCCAAAATACCATTGGACCGCCCCAGTACTGGCTAAAATAAGAACTATAACAACCACACCTCTTCATGTAGCTTATTGCCATTCCTCTGGTGTACCATAATGCCTTATGATTTTGCCGGCACCGAAATGTGCCATCAATACACAGGATATCAGAAAAAACCAGAGGGTAGATATCATAACTACAATATAGGAAGAATTTAGTTCAAAAGTTTTAGCGCTCAGCTGTTCAGGATAGGGTCTTTCTTTTGGCTACAAACCTGTTATATTCATTTTTACTAATAACTGTAAAACTGCATATTTAAGTGCAATACCGGATTAAAGTATACAACTTTTGGTTGTTCAATGTTGAATAATACCTTATTGAAGATCGGCCTATCTAATTAAGAGCGGAACTTTAGCATCTAGGCAAGTGGATCAATAAAATAAATCTTCCAATCCCAGTTTTTTAATCCGCATACTGATTGCTGAGCGGGAGCGGCCAAAGTGCAGCGAAAGGTCCCCCGGGCTGTACCCATCGGCAAACATGATGGTGAGTTCATTATCCAGTTCCACAGTCCAGGATTGGTTAGCGGAGTGTGCCTGTTTTTCAGGGTTTACTGATTTGGAATTGATCGTCCTTTTTTGATCACTCCGGGATGCCGCCGTGTTATTTTTTGATTCCTTTGGAGATGCGATGAGTTAGATTTGCGTGGAGGCGGGAAAATGTTTTGGAACCAAAGCCTCCGGGATATAAAGACCAGTTTTAGCCCGGGTGATGGCAACATATAATAGATTGATTTCCTCGTTCATCCGGTTAAAATGTTCAGGGAGTGCATTTTTATCTTCCCTTAGCCTTCTCACTTTTTCTTCGGTTACAAAGTCATCGGCCAGGAGCACCGCATCATATTCCATTCCTTTACAGCGGTGCACGGTGGAAAAGACGATTTCAGCTTTTGATTTGTTTTTATTTTCTACATGCTTTCCCTTTATGGCTTTGATCATCCCGGGTATGGCATTACCATATTTTTCCACCAATTCAATCATCATCGATAATTGCTTATCGCCGGTCTGCTCCACATATTCTTTCAGTGCTGCGATATCACGCATGGCACTGATCAGCGGGTCTTTGATCTGATTATAATTTCCATTGTGCAAGCTCAGGATATCATGTAGTGATGCGCCTTCGTCTGCATAGGTGTAGGAACTGATGTTGCCTTCAAAATAGATATGCCTGATGTTTTTCCGTTCAGTCACATATTCGATGGCTTTGATGAGCAGTCCAAGATTTGTGCGTGCAATGACGGCATTGCTTTTAATTTTTTTTCCGCAGCCTTTTCCCAGGATCGTCATTGGGCGATGGGGCTCCAGGAGATTTTTCAATCGCAGGGTTTCCATGGCCAGGTTAGCTATATCCTGCCCAAAACGGAAACTGGTGGAGAGGTGGTAGGTTTTGAAATGGGCTTTCTCCAGGGAATTGACGGCATAACGCCAGCTGTATATTTGCTGATGGGTATCGCCTACAATAACTTTAGTGGCATTTTGCTTTAAAAAGATATCCAGCATGGCTGGGGAGGCGTCCTGCGCTTCGTCAAAGAGAATATAGTCAAAGCCGAGCTGGGGATGCTGAAGCTGGAATTTTTTCAGGTAAAAGTCATGGGTGATTTCGATTTCACCGCGGTCCATTTTGGCTAGAAAAATACGTGCCTGTGAAACCATGTATTCATAAGTTTCGGCAATAAGGGTTTTTGCCGCTTCATCCGCGATAAGGTCGAGGTAGTTTAAGTCCTGAACTTTCGACTTGTCGCTGTTACAGAAATAAGAAATGAGTTTAAGGATGTGGTTGGCGATTACATATTCGCTGTGCTTTTCTTCTGTACTTTCTAATTTAAGGATTCCCACAATATCGTCGGTGTTGTAGTCCTGCTTCCTGACCTGGTATTTACTGCGCATCACAATGTTGCGGAAGGCGAGGGAATGTGCGGTTTCTACCTCAACGTTCTGTAAACCTTTTGCAGCGAATTTTTCGGCGGCTTCTACTTTTACGGCTTTGTTGAAGGCAAGGTATAAGATGCGGGAATTGTAAGGTCTTGTCCTGGCATACTCAATAATGGTGGTTGTTTTTCCTGAACCTGCAACTGCGTTAATTTTGATATGACCAGTCGAATTTATGATATCTTTCTGCTGCCTGGTCCATTCCATCTTCAAAGGGTATATTCTGTTTGGGTATCGTAATGCTGCAAGAATACGAATTCTGGCGTATTTGTGCGGTCTTTATTTTTCAACTGGTGGCCTGTTCTTGCTGTAGGTAGCTGGAGTCTTGCTAGACTGCTGGTTGATTGTTCTGGAAGGCTATGCTTGACCAATAGATTCCTATCGGTCAGAAATTGGAAGACCTGTCGACGATGGCATCGAGTACTTGCTAAAAATCCCTGGACGAAAAAAGCATGTGCAGATGGTAACATATCCCCGCCCCGGTTGGGTGGAAGGACATGACTGGATGAGCGGTCACAAAGACCAGGTGTGGGTAGATGCACCTTGGTCTAGCCGTCAGTCAATTCCGGAAAGCCGGGCATTTCAATATCGGAAAAAAGGATATCTTTGCCTGTACTTTTTTGAAGGTATGCCCGTAGCAGGGCTTTTACTTTTTGGTTTACTATTTTGGCTGGGTTCTCAAAGTACAAGGGATTTCGGGCTGAACTTTTTTACAGAAATGCTTGGTGTGGCCGTCACCATTTTTGTGATAGATAGATTAATACAGAGAGGAGAAGTTTTAAAAAAATATCCCGCAAAGATTAGCGGCTTAAGAGGATCCAAGGGTATACATCACCAGGTACATGTCATTCTGGAAAAGCTCGTACAGAGATTCTGTCCTGGATGCAGTTCCTGAAATGCTTGAATTGTTTTTTTCAGATACTGGGATGGCTAAAATTTTAGATAATCTATACCTGAATGCGTACGCTAGTGCAACGCCAGCAATGACATGCTGGGATTACATAGTCCAGAATGCAACAGAGTTTAAGATCCGAGGTGAGAAAATCCTCGAAAGATATTCCTTCGATCTAGATCCGGTTGCCTTTGGATTATTCATCACTTAACGGAAAGTCCTTTAATTAGTATGTTAATGAATATCCATGCGTTATAGCAACCAGATGTAGAAATGGGTACACCAAAAGTACAGATGTTGAAAAGTATGTAATTAGGTCACGTCAGGATGATCATAACGCAATCCTGGGACTAGTAAGCTTGGTGCGATAAGGAATTTCTTATTTAAACAAATTTAACACCCACATAAAAACGGTAGGCGAGTATTCAATTCAAGAAAACATGCCGATGCCTCCCGCTTGAATGATTGCTGCAGATATTCTCGAAGAGCAAATGATTGCTTTGTATGAATATAGGCAAAGAAATAAATAACAGCTTTTTTGACTAAACCATCTCAAGACTTTAGTTACACTAAAATTTTAGATGATTTAGATTCTAGAGAAAAAGTAGCACATACAGAATTTAAAGACATGGATAAAGCAGAACTATACAGGATCATAAGACAAGAATCTACACTTTTGTGGGTAGGTGCAGGGTTTTCACTGAATGCCGGAATGCCTTCTGGAAATGAAATCAAGGAGTTACTTTATGAATCACTCAACGAACTGCAGAAAAAAGAAGTGTTCCTTGAGGACAGCTTACAGCGTTTTACCAGGAATTTTGAGATACTTTTCGGCAGAGAAAAATTAATTTCCATACTTCAAAAAAGAATTGATACTGGAGGAACTGATACTTTTTACCATGACTTACTCGCCAGGATAGCCCATTTCCGCTCAATCATTACTACTAACTATGATAAGCTGATTGAAAATAGTTTTAAAAGAAAACTGGGCATCATAGTGTTGGATGATGATGTTTTTGCAGGTGGTCAAGCACTAAACCGGCTATATAAAGTTCATGGTGATATCTCCAATATAGGCGATTCGATTGTGCTGACCGAACAGGATTACAGCAAACAATACAACCGCGACTTTAAAACCCCTTTTTGGTCTTCTGTTTTATCTGAGATTTCTACAAAGCATGTTATCTTTCTAGGCTTTGGAAATGAGGACGGAAATATTATTGCCGATTTTGAAAAGATTGAGTCGCATGCGCCAGGCAGCGGAAGGAAAAAGATATTGATCGCGCCTGCCTACAAAAATGAGGTTGACCGTGTGAGGATCAGAAAGCTCGGCATCGAACACATGGAAATGTTTGGTCAAGAATTTTTAATGGAGCTCATAGCAGATATCAAAGTAAACCTTCATTCAGATTATGCGTCTGGGAAAGTTGATAGCACAACCGTACAGGAATTTGCTAATGCATTTGATTTAAAGGTTACCCTTACTGGAAGTCCAGATGGAGTAAGGCGGATGGATCTGCAAAAAGCCAGTGGCCAGACAATTTGGAATATGAATTTGAGTACCGCTAATGAGTCAGTTAAAAATATTTTTACCCAGAGTGGGGATTTTTTGGATCCGGTTGAAATCAAAGGTAGTCAGTTGATTGATTTTTCACTTGAGGTAGAGGGTTTTCACCTGATTGATATCAGTAATATTGATACCATATCATTAGTGCCAAGCCCAATTCAAAAAGGAAAATGCAGCATCGAATTTCCAGAAGAAGAATTTGAGGTTGAAAACATCAGTTTTGAGTTGTTTTATTCTGCAAAAAAAACCAGAATAATAGCTGGATTATATGGCTATACGTTGAAACTAGAAATCGGCTTGGTTGATGAGGGGGCAAAGTTGGATTTTAACATTGAGAACTTTACTTCTAAGAATAGTGCCAAAAGAATAGCGAAAATCCAGCGGATGCTTTACCTCGCCACTAGCGGTCATGCATTCAGAATTGAAACGAATAAGGGTACAGTTACCGAATTTCAATTGCCATTGCAAACGGATGCGAAAAAGTACGAAGAATTTTATGAGTTCTTTTCAAAACTTGAAAAAATTGAAAGATTTTTCAAAATACGTTTTGGTGAAATTGATATGGTTGAATTTAATTCAGAAGCCTTTTATAAAGTTAGAAAACTTATAAGCCTGATAGATAACGGTTATTACGCTATAGAGGATCCGGAGGGACTTATATTAGATAGGATGCCGCCGAGCCAAAAGCTTTATGATGCTTTGCTTGCTAAGCAGGCAGGTGCCAATTTATATATGTCATCCGATAGCAACGCATCTATTGAGCTCCTCGGAAAAACTTTAGAATTGGGACAGGAGCAGATATCCATATTGGAGCCTACACTCATAGCAACAGAGCCACCTGGCGGAGCAGCTACCTTAATAGCTAAAGATAATACCATTGTATACAGGTATAAAAAATTCGGCCATCACGAGCCAAAAGGAACGACTACCCTTTGGCAGGCATAGGCATCCTCGTAATTGATAAGCTTTTTGACTTTATATAATTCGTTTATAAAATACCTGCAGGGAAAATAGCATGTTAAGTTTTCAGAGGATGTTGATAGTGGGGCCTTTCCGAGCTTTTAACTTTTAATGATTTTTATAGCACAGTTTTTTCTTTAGCAATTTGTTTAAGTGGTGCATTAAAACCTTTTAAAAAGCTAGCAACTTATACGGGCTCAGTATCCTCCAAAGTTAGAATGAGTTTAATAATGACTGTTTTATGTCTGCAGAAATTTGCTCAATAACGAATTAAATGTTACGGAGCATTAATATATTACTACCATATGAAAAGTGTTAAATGATTATTTGGCTTGATGATCGATATAGTTTTAGGATATTCTTGATTTCCCTTAAATATACTTAGACACGTTGAATCTAAATTAATAAGCGGTCAGATTTTACACTCTAACTAATTGTTTTAGTTAAGCCGTTATACTTCATTAAATGCCAATTAGGCAACTTTGCGGGGGGAACCGAAAGTCGAAAACGAGCATTGGAATGAACTTTTACATCTCCCTCTAGAAAAATACCAAAAACTTAGTATTGAATTAAAATGTCTGCATAGCTACATTCGTGCATCTAAAAAGCTCCATCATGAATAAAATTATTGCGATTGTATTGTTATTTATAGCATCAACTGTTCAAAATATTTTTGGCCAAGCCTTGACATACAGGATCAAAAGTAAGTACATCCTTACTAAAGAAAACCTTGCAAGCATAAAGACAAGCGGTTTTAAAATTTCAAGTAAAAAAGATCCCACTAAAAATTATTCCCTCTGTAGAAATAAACTAAAAGTATTAGTTACACAATCTGCAGGTGCACTCAGTTTAGATCCTTGGGCGATAGATGCTAGTACAGATGACTGTGTTGACGATATTGATATTATAAATTCTCAAACTGATAATGATCTAATTATTGATATGAACAGGAGGAAAGTGGGTCAAAGTACAAATACAATTAAATTACCTTACAGCAGCTTTGTTATAGGCGTAAATGCTGTAGCATTAAAAATCAGACCCCGTATCACTGATATAAATAAGAAAGATTATGGCAGAAACGTCATTGGTGGAACTATCACCCTAGGACCAACAATTGGTTATACATTTGGGATCACAACATTTACGCACCGTTCTGCTAATTCATGGTCAGTAACGCCGGGTGCATCTGTTGGATTTGGCGCATTAAGCCTAAAAAATGAGCCTTTAGAGAAGATTGCCGATGTTAGTTCTTCACCAAGTAATCTAATATTATCACCATCATTCAATGTAATTCTGGCCAGAAATGATATCGGTCTAATTGTCTCTTACGGTTGGGATAATATGACCGGAGGCAATCATGATGCTTGGGCTTATCAAGGTAAAGGCTTTTTAGCGATCGGTATTTCCGCAGGTTTAAAATTATAAAACAAGCTTCGCCATCCTTTCCTGTTGTAGATTAATAGGATAGGCAGGAGGCTAATATTGTTGAAATTCCTGGCTAAAAGCAAGGCTTTTGAACCTTTGATGCATCCATAACGACCAGTACAAATATGATCCCCAATAAATTCAAAAATTTGAAACCTTTTTTATTTTGAAGCGATAAAGACCAGGCAGTAACAAGAGAATCTTTAAGATTGGTGTTGGCCCGGATGATTTTAACAGCCCCGGTACATAAGTAATGGTTAAACCTTATGTCTTAGTAAGAAATAAATAAAAACAGTAGATTAGCCAAAATTTAAAAACAATCTCAATGGCCAACAAATATGTGAATTTCGTTTCAGATGACCATCTTCTACATTGTGTAGGAAATCTACATAAATCTTATTTAAGAGCAAAGAACCAAATTACAAAAAAGAAAATCTATGCAAATAAGGTCGATACGATCAAACTTACCTTTGATGCCTTATTTAATAATATCGAAGAAGAAAGTTTAATACAAAATGAAATCCTAAGGCAGGTTGACAAGTCAATCAACAATGCAATCGGCACATTCCATGAACAAGTTTTGGGAGGGGTAAAGGGCTATCAAATCGGTAGCCATAGCGGCTATGATATCAAAGCGAATGATAACACCCTTTATGCAGATATCAAGAACAAACATAATACGATGAACAGCAGCTCTGCTGAAAGTTTATTCCAGAAGCTGGCAAGATATGCAGATGACAACAAGAAGGCCAAATGTTACTGGGTACAGATCTTGGCTAAATCAAGCTTCAATACCCCATGGGCTGGCATCATCAACAAAAAAGAATATAGTCATAGCAGGGTCTTTAAAATTTCAGGAGACCTGTTTTATAGTTTAATCACAGGTCAGGATGATGCGCTTTTCCAACTGTATAAAGCCCTCCCAGTGGCCATAAAGGATTACCTTGAAAATCTAAACCATGATCCTGCCGAAGATGATAATTCCGCAATAGAAGAGATTAAAAAACAAATTGAGAGAACAAAGCTTAGTATACTTGATCAAATAACTTTAGATAATTTTAAGTATTACACCGACTTCAAAAAGTTATTATAACGGTTTAAAAAACTTATAATAGAAAAACCTACTTCCTTAGCGAGATTGCAAGGAACCGCATTGCCTATCTGCTTGTACTGCTGGGCAAGGGAACCGCAGAACTCCCACTCGTCAGGGAAAGTCTGTATCCTTGCATACTCCCTAACGGTAAATGGGCGTGTCTCCTCGGGATGGCAGCGTTCAGTCTGTTTCTGGGCAGGGCTACAGGTTAAGGTTAGGCAAGGTTCGTCCCAGCCTATCCTCCTGGCAATACCGGTTTTCCCGCCACCAAGATAAAAACTTCCACCCATAAATTGCTTTTGTATGTCCAAGGGCAAATCCCTCCAGTAACCTTTCTGTGGAACGCGTTGTAATACGTCAATTTTACTTTGAGGGTATTTGGCACCTTTGGAACCGGGTACATCAGTTTCAAAGAGCTCACCTTTTTTTAGCGCATCGATAAGGTTGAAAATGCGCTTATTAGGCAGCGGATAATTATAATCCAAAGGAATGTCTTTCCTTACGCCAACTAAGATCAGGCGCTCCCTTTTTTGCGGGACATTATAATTGATGGCTTTTAATACCTGTACAGGAACGACATTGTAGCCAATTTCGTCCAAAATGGAAATCATACCTTGAAGGGTTTTGCCCTTTTCATGGGTAAGCAAACCGCGCACATTTTCCCCAATACAGATAGGAGGGTTAACCTGCTGTACAACCCTGGCAAATTCATAAAATAGGGTTCCCCTGGCATCTGCCAGCCCCAGTTTTTTACCAGCATAACTAAAAGCCTGACAAGGAAATCCCCCGGTTACCACATCTATTTGGTTATAGTAATGGCTAAAGTCATGGTTTTTGATATCGCCTTCATAAACTTTCCAGTTTGGACGGTTTTTCCTCAGTGTCTGGCAAGCCCATTTATCAATTTCATTAAGCGCTACACATTTAAGGCCTGCTTTTTCGAGCCCAATGGCAAGCCCCCCGGCCCCCGCAAATAATTCCAGCACAGTATAGTCCCGCTCTGGCGCTTCAAAGTTACTAACAGTCTCATTCGGGGTATTTAGAAAATCCTGAAAAACGGATTCTATGTCAGTTTTTTTATAAAGACGGTACCTGCTGATCGGTTCCCTTACGGCGGAGAGCTTGCCTTCCCGATCCCATCTGCGTAGGGTTTCCTTACTTTTACCTATTAGATCGGCAGCTTCCTGCAGCGTGAGAAATTCTTTTGTAACCATGTGTATCAACCTTAAACAGTGGTTACAAATTTAACACTAATATTTTTAGTATCCAATGCCAAATTTACAAATATTTTAATTTTTTTACGAAATCAGGTGAAAGCCACTCCAACATTTTTTTACATAAATTTTGATATAATCTATAAATGGTTGTATTGCTTGGGATTAATACCATTTATTAAAAATACCAAACGAATGTAGTCTGATATTGTTAAGATGTCATGACTGTTGATAGGAAGGCAAATCATAAGATTGCAAATCGTCCGTTAAAGCGCTTTACTAGCGAAAACGGATTCCAGACGGATAAGCGCAGGGCAAAGTTGATGTCAAAAATAAAATCAAGGGACACAAAACCAGAGCTTGCCTTGAGAAGTGCCTTGTGGGGGGAACATCTCAGGTTTCGAGTTCATGTGAAGGATTTACCTGGAAAGCCTGATATCGTATTCAGAAAATATAAATTAGCAATTTTTGTTGACGGTAGTTTTTGGCATGGGTTCAACTGGGAGGTTAAGAAACACAGGATAAAATCTAATGCCGGGTTTTGGATACCGAAAATAGAACGCAATATAGAAAGGGATACTGCGGTGAATGGTTGTTTAGCGGAAATGGGATATACAGTAATGCGTTTCTGGGATCATCAAATAAATTATGAAATGAATAAATGTATAAATCAAATCATGTTGTTTATCCAAGCATCCCGTTCGGGCAATCTGCCTGAAATTGATTTATTTTAAAAAAATATTGTTACCATATTCGTAACGCTAATAATGATATTGGGAAAATAAATAGCAATACAACAATCTGGTTTTTTATGGATTACCAAAGCGCCATGTTGCACTATTTTCATCAAACATTTTTATTGTACCCAAGGCGGAATGCTTTCTGCTTGCTCGATTATCTAAATGGTAAAATAGGCTAGCATATTCGTTGAAAATATTTGTTGCAAATATGCCAGTGTCATCGGTACCTAAAACAATTGGCGGAATATTTTTGTCCTCGTAATGCCACTTTAGCCAATTCCATAGGTGATAAGTTTCAAAGTTGTGATGATGGCCAATCCTAATATTTGAGGTAGGTAATGCTTCGATGATAATGTTTTTCTTGAACATGATCCTAAGTAAAGCCCTTTGGCACATATTTATCCATTTGACCCCTATTAATGAGTTTGAGGATATCTCAACGATATGCTCGTAATATTGCCTGTACTCTAACAAGTGGTACCGCTCCATGATCTCCATCACTTCTGAATTTATAACAAGGGATCTAACTTCCCTCCATTGTACCTCATCAAAATTATCAAGGTAGGATGCCTGTTCACGATCTTTGGCAAAAATAAGCATTGGTTCGTATTTCCTAAATTGCCATGCGGTCAATAGGTCTTGCAGTTTATACTCCTTCCGATAAACTTTGAAAGCTTCCTGTTGAATTTTTTTAATCAAACGGGGCTGCATAGGCTTTAATTCAGGGCAATCATCAAGTGTGCTAAGGTGGTAAACAAAGAGTAAATTATCCAGCCATTCCCCTCGTTTTATAAGAAGTTTTTTACCGACGGCCTTCATCCATTGGGATGGTGAAAGCCCTGCAGCAACGGCATGCCCAATCCTGTCGCCTGGGTGCATATCTGTAAACTCTATTGCTTCGTATATTGCCCTAATACCACTAAGTATGTGATGGAAATCTTCGCCAGCATGGTATGTGAAATGCTCAATATCAGGCCTTAGCTTACGGAAAATGGGCGCAAATACTTCTGGTGGCGCGTCAAATTCACTGGATGCGGCATCAGCACCATTAACGAGTCCCTTATAGGGGCCATATTTTTTTATCAGGAGGGATAGTACCCGTGCCCTGTTCCAAATATCTATCCTTAGTGAGCGATGACGGATTTTTGGATGGGGCCTGTTGCCCTCACTTTTTTTGATGAAATGTGCAACAAGGCTCAAAGATGGTTCAGCAGATGGCTCCAGTGTAGTGTTGGTATCCATGGACTGCCAACCTTGCTTTACCAAATCCAGCATTATTGTTAAATCTTTTTCCGAAGCCTTCGGTGAAAACCGGCCTTCTAAGTATGAAAGGTGTTGTAGGTTATTGCCCCTTATCTGATTAAAGCGATTTCGGTATTTTTTTTCGGTGTATTCCCTCAGCCCACTTAATGTTATTTTTTGAAATTGCTCAAACCCAAATTGGTTCGTTTGCTGTACGAGTAATCGGTTACAAAAGCCAAGGATCAATAAATAATAATGAAAAAATACAGACGTACCATCTTCAGGGTTCTTGGAAATGTGATCCATCACCCTAATGTACATTAAGGCTTCATTGGGCAAGGTATTTTCGATACTATCCTCAATACCAAACTTCAATGAAAATGGGTTTCGGTAACTTTCGCCAAATGAAGTCGAATATTCATCATTGACCCTAGCTAGATGTGCCCTGATTGAGCCTGCACCAATAGATTGTGTTGCTTTGGATGTAAGTTTAAAAAGGATAATTCTTAAACGCCGGGCAATTATCAATAGGTTTCTGAATTTTAAAGGGCTTAGCAAAAAAGATTCTTGTTCGAACAACTCCCTAACCTTTTCGTCTTTCCACCCTATGGCTAGCTCATTATATATTTTATCTGGAAAAGCGATGTAATCTTGCCAAAGCACATCAACCTCGGTAGCACCATTCAAATGCATATGCAAGTCGTCAAATCCACCAATGCCTAGGCAGAAGTTGGCTAATTCACCCTTGCCGGGCGATGGGAGTGCAGTATATTGGAAATTTCTTTTTAGGATCTTTTCAAAAAAAAATTGGACTTCGGTAACATTATCCCAATCAACTTTTGCGCCCTGCCATAAGTATGCACATTGAAGCAATAAGGGCGGCATACCACTAATCAATTCTTGCCATGCATGAAAGTTCTTCGGGTTGACTAGGATTTCTTCGCCATCCATTTCTAATAGCCCATTCGTCAGCTCTGCAAGCCCATTTGTTAAAACATCAGACAGGCTATTAAAACCTTCGAAGCTTTGACTTACAAGTAATCTATGATGATGGTCGGGTAGATGCGTGGCTTTGCCGCGTTCTATCCCGAACATCCTACGCTTTAGGTCATGAAACGAGACTTTAAAGTTACTTCGGTATTGCCCAAGGGATTCCTTATCTAGTAATAGGTAGCGGATAACTGATGAAGTTTCCATTAATCCCTATCCTCCATTCGATTGTAATCTAAAACCTTCCTCAATTGTATAGCACTGAGCTTCTGATTAGGAAAATAGCTCCTATATACGGCCAAGAGCTGATCGAAGTCGCTTTCATAATCTAATTCTCCCACCATTCTATCTGTCCGACCAATAGATTGAAGGTTACCTATAATTAAGTCATAATTGTTGGGCTTGGTCAATTTAATTTTAGGCTCAATCTCCATTAAATCGTGATATACTGAATAATTAACAGCGCTTGTAGTAAAGTCTCCATTGCCAAAATCAATTATCTGGTTGATTAGGCTTGATTTTGGATCTAAGTATGGGATAAGTAATGGGCAGGTAAAGATCCAACGTGAGAAGTCAAGTTTTTCACGCATATCCAAACTTGTGTTTTTCAAGTTGCTCGTAAAAATCCGACTAGAAAAACGCGGGTTGTTTAAATTAATATTTGGTCTTGGGATCCGCTCTTTTATTTCTTCAATAAGTACAGAGTTTAGAAATGATACGGTTAGAGCGTGCATGACCTCACCTAGTTTTTCTTCCCGTTGGATATTTTGTATAGTATCAGCAGCAAAAAAGAAGCGGGTAGAGATTTTTCCAAGCAGGTGGGGCGCAATGGCCCGGTCAGGGTATTGATTTACCCATGCCTTGATCATGTCCTCCAAAATTCCGTATGCATTTGAGCTTGATCCTTGATGATTTGAATCTTGGGTTTGTTCATTGATGTCGTCAAAATGCAGTTTTGCTTGATCAAAATCTGGCATCGGGTAACTCCTTATTTGCGATAATTCACCAATGCCCCGAAATAAATCCCCATGCTTAGCCTTCCTGATAAATTCAGTAATGGTAGCCAATAGCATGTGGAAGGAGTATACTACTGTCCCGCTTTGCTGAAGAGTACTCTGGCTTATTGAGAGTGGAAAATATATCAATGCCCGCTTAATCGGATCGATCTTGCCCGCTATTACGTCAATACTGGTACGTTTCTGATTTTCATCCAGTCGGCCCCGGCCGGCCAAGGAACGAAGTGGTATAATCCCTGCCCATGGCCTATCCTTGTTACCGTTTAAGGATCTTACGGCAATCATATAAGAGGTAACCATTCCAATATTATCTTTAATTACCCTGTCTTGCAACAACCCAGAATGCCTACATAAGTCCTCTAAGCTTGGTCTGATTGAACGGTCATTTAAATATTTACCTTCATAATGCAAACTACTTAGTAAATTCCTTATATAACCGATCCTCAAAAAATAGTCAAAGCTCAAAGATGGATTGCTTTGGCTAGATTGACTAAATAATAGGGTAAGCCCAGTTAAGGCCCCATTTAGGGATGGTTTGGTTGTAATTGGTTGTAGTTGACAAGTTTCAGATAAAATCTTTTCACGCATAAGGAGTTCCAGGATGCCAATATTTAGCTGCTGGGGGGAAGCGAAAACGTTGTCCACGTCAATCCCAAATTCATAAAGGTCACTAATAAAAGGATCTATAAAACTACTTTTTTCCTTTTGGGCGCGTAAAATATTCGCCTCAAGAAACCTAATCTGCATGCGTATGGGTGAGTTCAGCAGAAATGATCGGTAAATTTCAACTTGATAGCTATTGTAAATGCCGTGGATGTTAAATATTTCCTGGTAAACATCTTGTATTGGGGCGAAATTATTTTCTGAATTAACTACATTTATCCTTGTCCCTGGATAAATACGCAATTTATCTTGAAGTGTGGTCAAATGTACCCTGCGTACCGGTTTCATTACCTTTTGTAGGTATTGACTTTCAGTCTCTATTACCAGCTCGCGAATGCGCTCCAATTGCATAGGGGTAGAAGCTTCATATTTGAGTAAATCTTCACCAAAGTTATGCCATTGCCTCTTTCTTACAGATAAAGAATATAATCGCATATCGCCACTAAGAATAGTAATTAATTGTTTGGATACAAAATATTTGCGCAAAAGCTCAAGTACCGGCCAGCCCTTTTTGAAATCTATATCAATGTCATCAAAGGCGATTACAAATGCCTGTTTTTTTAATATTTTCAAAGCTACACTTATCGCTTTGGTGAAATTCTTCTCTAGTTCCCTAGCAGCTTTCACTGAACGTAGGCCCCTTTGCATAATATATTCTGGGTCTTGCCAAGCCGCGTCAGTTAAGTTCCCGCCAATGCCATCGATATTGGGAAGGCCATGTGCAAGCTTATCAATCAGTTCGTGCCATTGCCCGCGTTGGAGGTTTTCCTCATTGGAAATGCCCAATTCCTGTTTTTCCAAGGCGGTATCAACCTTATCTTTAATTGACGAAAATACATCCAGAAAAATATGCCCTTTCTCCTCGATTAGCGTTGGATCTATGATATCCAATACTTCCACGGTTTTTGGGTGGGCTTTTTCCAGATGGGTTAAAATGCTAAGTATAAAGCTTGTTTTTCCACTTCCGCGGGTACCTAAAATTGTTATGGTATCGTGCCTCCTATCCCTATCAATACTGCTCCTACGTTCATCTGGGATTTGCGCTGCTTCAATATCCTTCGTTATCCAATCGAGTACGCGTTCAAATTCATTGAGGTGTAAGACTTCTTCTTTATTGAATGCTTTTGCATCTGTGCTTTTCTGTAAATCTAATATCCTGATTTGAATATCATTCATGAGGTGTTAATTTGATAATTAGGTAAGTGCTATTATATTTTGATTGCCACTTCACAATCTGTGCGCTAATTTATGTTAATAATGCATTCAGTTCTGAATAATTTATTGGAAAATCCATAAACTATCTTTGAGTTAGCTGGCATTACTTTAATAGTATTACTATTTATTTTTTGGTTTAGGTATTTTCTTTACAAAAGCGGCTTTCATAAACTCGGCCAATTGTACAATTTCAGATGCCTCAATCATCCGCCCCCCAACATCATTGATTACTGACGGCAGTATGTTAAATAAATCATCCAGTGCATGTTCATCGCCGGTGACCAGGGTATAAAAGCTTGCCCCATCTATGAACCTAATTTTAACGTTAACTGGGCGCTTGCTCCCGGTGGCTTTATTTGAAGGCTCAAATGGGGCATCGAACCGGGTAGGGTATTTGGGTAAAATGGCAACATAGTAACCAGTATAATCTTTGAAGGAACTGTGCTTGAACATTATATTTTGCTCAATTGTATCATAAACATTCACAAGGTTCCCGCCCGAAACAGTATTGTACTTATTTTTAACCTCTGCGACAATTTTCCTTTTGTGGTTCACTAAATCCAAAATATTTCCCGTTTCAATAGATTCCCAACCCTTGACATGCCCTAAAATCTTTTGGTGAAATTGTCCAATGTGATTTTGCAATGTTTTTTGTGCTTGCCTTGTTTTCTCTTTTTCCTCCCATTCCGCATAATTTAAACCAAAGCCGGCAACCTGGAAAATAGCAGAAAAGGGGTCAATTACATTTTTGTTGAAGTCAGCCTCGCCCATTGCTCTCTCAGCAGTTGCCAGTAAGTGTTGTACGCATTCCTGAAGATCTTTGTCAGATATCCATTTTAGGTAAGCCATATATTATTAGTTGTTTTTAGTAGTTAAATATTATTACACCAAATCCGCAGTGGTTCAAACAACTACTGACCTTTTTTAGGATTATTGATAATCGCCTCAATCTTTTCAAAGATCGCTCTTTCATAAGCATCGAATCGAGCCAGTATCCCTTGCTGTCCAGTATCACTTTCGTAGTATTCCACGATATCTGCTGGTACACCATAATCACTCGCTATTCGCCCGTTTTCGGTCAGCGCATTATATTCAAGTTTAGTAAGCAACCGGTCAATACCAACAACGTCCTCAAATTTTGTTTCGCTAATTTGTGAAATGTAAAATTTGTACATTATGTTGAATACACCTAAATATTTAACCACTTGATACTTTAAGGTATTGTAAATAAATTCCGAGGTTTCCCTCATTGCTTCATCCTTTGATTTTTTCTGGGCATCTATCTTGTAGGTTAGGGAACCAATGAATCCATCCTTTAGGTAGAAATGGACAAAATGGGTTAGTATGGAATAATTTTCATTCCTATCCAAACGCTCGATAAGGCTCTTCAATTTTGCATTTTTTACTATCGGAAGGATTACAGAAAGGATAACCTGAAATCCATCGTTATCGATATCTAGGCGATAATTTAATTTGCTTATAAGTGCGCCGATGTATTGAAATTGCAAGGGACTCAGTTTTGAAACCCTATCGTAAACACTTATTTTGTCCAGCCGGCTAACAACTTTATATAGGTTGAATACATCTTCTGGGATATTTCGATCGGATTGCTTTTTGGCAATATCGGCCAGACGTTTCCTGTCATTTGGTAAAAGGTATTCATCGGCTGTGTAATACAGGTCTATTTCATCCTTGGGGGCGGCCGGATCATAATTTTTATGCCTGATCCCTTCTGGTTTGGATTCAATAGCTTTTAAAAAATCGTTTTGGAGTATAATAACCCTCCCACTATAGTGGTGAAGGAAACGCCCCGCCCGACCAGCGATATTTTTGGCGTCAAATTTTTTCAATGGCTTATCACCTTTTTTACTATGTAAAACTATTAGGTTTTTTGCCGAAGTATTTACTCCTTCGGTAATAGTCGTAGTAGAAATCAGCACTTTCAGATAGCCCTTGTTGAAAAGGTTAATCGTCTCTTTTTGAATATACTTGGGGATCAAGCCGTGGTGTATCCCTATACCAGTTTTTAGCGCCCTGAAAACTACCCAATCTTCCCCAAATAATCTCGAGATGTGGTTAAGGAAATCCGAATAACTAGCCACATCATGGTATTTCATTATAGCGGAATTGATTAGGTTTTTGGAATAAGTTTCCACACCGCTTTTAGTTGAACAGTAAATTATGCAGTTTTCGCAAATCCCTTTTAGTCCCTCAATAATTTCTTTTAGCCTTTGATTTTTGTTCGTACTTGAAAAAGCTAAACTTAAGTGTTCGTCAATCTGGGCGCTTTTGGCTGTCTTTATATCGCTATATGATTTATTTACAATTTCGTAGTCGTTATAATTTACAAGGGTGATTTGGTTTTTGGAAAGGAAATCATCAAATGAGCGGTTATAGCCTTGCTGATTTGCTTTTGAGAAATCTATATAAGGGCCTGCAAGCATAACATCCACGCTAGGCTTTAAGCTATAAAATACGGCAAGCCTGTACGCAACGTCACGTTCATTTTCCCTTATTTCCTCATCAATGATATAGTCGTTGTCGATTTTATAAACCTCGTCGATGAAAGCAAAATCAAAGCTAATAGTATTTTCCCTTTTTTCAAGGAACGATAAGAACCGTTCGGGTGTGAAAATGAAAAGGTTCTGTAGCCCTATTTCCTGTATTTCGCTTAGCGTATGGACAGTGTAGTTATCTTTAAAAAACGAATAACGATCATCGGATAGTAGCCTTTCCAGGTTTTCTGAGAGTAAGGCGATGGTTGGAAATATCAGTACAATATTTTTGTAAGACATTTTCCGGATAATTTCGAAAACAATATGGGTTTTGCCAAAGGAGGTACTGGCAGAAAGAAAATACCGATTGAGGGTGCCTGTTTTAAAGAGTTCTAATATCCTGCTTTGGTAACGATGAACTTTACTTTCTTCACTGGTATGAAGGGTTGATTCATGTATTATTGCCGAAAGTGTGTTTAGGCTAAAGGTTAAATGTTCGGTTTCGGTGTCAAACTTGGACAGTAAGTCATAAAAATGGGGAATGCCCACCACGTTTGCCAAATACCTCAAGAAACTTAGGTCAGCCTGATTGAGTTGGTCATCTTTGATTTTATCAAAAAATCCACATACAAGGGTTATGAGCTTGTGATCCGCTAATTCCTGCTTTTGGAATTTATTGACAGCAATCAGGATATCAGTGGTCTCTTTGATTCTATCCATTGGATTACATTTTCCTTTATTTGTTTTACTTTTTCAAGTGGAAGCAAAATAAAAAACACTTTATAAGGTATACTAAGGTTAAACTTTTTCAAAGGATGGTTTTTCAAGATATAATCTGGGATTTTCCGAATATTCGTATCAAAATCAGAGTTATCTTGCTCATATAAAATTAGAATTGGGTAAACAAGGGTCATCCCATGTTTTTTGATCTCCTCACTTAATTGAATATTTGGATTGGATTCCCAGCTATCTAAAACCTTATCTACAAGTGAACCTTTTACATTGAAATTATTTCGGTGATTCTGAATGGCAAACACATTGGTTTCCAGGTAAATATCTGAAAGTGCCCTTTCAATGTTCTGTAGTACACTTTTGATGCCCGAACTATGGCTAATGTGGAATTTAACTTCGCCGAACCAAAGCTCAAGGCTGCCTTCATACTCAACTAGTTGATAAGAGTCATAACCTTTGGTTTCAGCATTTTCCAATGGGTTATAAAAATAACCCCTAGCGATTAAGGGCTTGGCACCAAAAAAAACGAGTAAAATGCTGTATAGCAATACTTCCCCGTAGAAACCATATTTTAATTTGGTATCTTCATCAGCAAGTAGATTATATTTTAGCTTATTTTTCAAAGCTATCGCATGTAGGTTGTCTAGGTCTTTTCCGGACATTTCAAATTCATTGATGGAGTAATCAACTATAGAATTATAAATGATTTCGGAAACTTTATCATGAGCGGTTGCCTTATAGCATTTATCATTATGGGTTGAAAAAATAGACTTTAATATCCCAACGCTATCATTAGGCAAATCATACTGAAAAATGATGGTATCCCTTATTAGATCAATTAAGTTTTGCCTCATAGAAAAGCGTTAGCATGTTAGCAAGTTGATGTTTCGCTAATATAATTATAATCACGAAATAACCAAAATAGGCACTGTAATGGAAAAACCAATCTAATTGACCCGGTTCCACCAAATCTATAGCCGCAAGATATTTAATGATTTAATTCAAATATAATTTCCGGTGTTATAAGGTCAACAAGTTGCGATTAATCCATTATAGGTTAGATGTTCGATGATTTAAATTCACATTTACATTTAGGACAAAAAATTCGCTCTTTATACCATAGTTGATTTCGACTCGGTCTTGATAGGCAATCAATAAGCGTTGTTCGATATTTCTTATTCCTTTATTTAAACTTGGAACAAGCTTCGTTTTATTTGGTAAGTTCTGTGATCGGATGGAGAGTAGTCCTTTATGTATCTGTATACTTAATGTTGCGGGATGTTTATGATCCCTAAAAATTCCATGTTTGAAAATGTTTTCTGCAATGGTGATCAGAACCAAAGGGATAAAATTTGTTTCTTGTACAAATGGCCCCACTTCGAAGATAAAGGCCAGTTTGTCTTCATATCGTGTCTGATGGAGTTTAATCAAATTATGGACTTGTTCGATCTCCTCTTTCAATGGCAACTCATCTGAACGGAACTCACAATTTACGCTATAACGCATTACATCTGATAGGGTCATGATGGCCTCGGCCGCTTTGGGTGATGAAAGCAAGGTGTCGGTATAAATGAAATTTAAGGTATTGAAAAGCAGATGTGGATTAATCTGAGCCTTTAAATAGGAATTTCGTGCCTGTACCAGTTGGACCTGCATTTCTTTCTCTGCGACCATACTTTCCCATTTTTCGGTTTTTGCTTGTTCTATTTGTCTGGTTTCTTCAAGATGTAGGAGGAATAAAAAATGAAAACCTGCAAAGGCCATAAATTGTAGTGCCCGCCATAGAACCCCAAAAATATAGCTTGGTTGCAATCTGACTTTTTCCAGATTGTAAATGGTGATGTGCTTAAAATAATTAGAATCGATATAATAATTTACAGCTAGATAGATTACAAAAGTCACACTTGCCAATAGTGGTAGTTTCCATAGCCATGATATTCCATCAGAGAAAACAATAGGATAGATTTTTAAGGAACAGGAATAAAATAGTACAATATTAACGAAATAATGTGTTGCATAACTGAGTGGGGTGCCAAATCTGCCTGTTGCCAAACTAACGATGAAAACTTCAGAGGGTATAAAAATTACCCAGGAGATGATGTGGATTTTGTAGGACTTGAGATATTTTCTTAAATACTTCATCACGGTAATGCTTTGGTTCATCCTTTGGGAATAATCCGCGGTGTAATAAGTTTTCTTAGGCTGTTTGCAAGCGCTAGTTTCATGATAATTATTATGAAAAAGCAGCAGAGCAAGCTGAAGAAAAAAACAGTTTTTATCTTCAGAGCGGCTAAGGACCGACATCCCTTAAGTACTGACCCCACGACCAGTAGCTTGACCATTACGGTCACCAGCACGAGTGTTCAGTAGGGTATGAATTTCTAAATCCGGCCGGTTAGAAATGTTTTACCTTTTAAAAATTTCAATAGTTCTGCTTTATAAGCGTTTCCAATCTGTATATGTACGCCTTCTCCAAGATTTATGGTATTGCCTACAACCTTTTGAATCTTATTTAGGTTAATGACGTGTGTACGATGTACTCTGCAAAAGAGGTCTTTTTTCAATATCTTTTCGATTTCCTTTAATGTAAGATAGACCAATGTTCCTTTTTCACTGGTAACCATGTTGACGTAGTTTTTTGCGCTTTCGAAGTACAGGATTTCCTGTTTATTAATCCTGCTGAGTTTTCCCCTTTCTCCTGTCATGAAAAATGCCATATCGCTTCCTGGATGTGGCAATTTATCAAGTTCGTTTTCGATTACTGAAATGACAGTTTGGGTAAACTTTGTTTGTTTGATTGGTTTGATCAGGTAACGGTTTGCTCTTCCGTCAAATGCTTCTAGCGCATACTTATCATAGGCGCTGGTGAAGATAATGGAATTGGTTTTTCCGCGTAGGTCAACTGCGAGGTCGAGTCCAGAAATATTAGGCATTTCTACATCGAGAAAAATGATATCAATATCATCATCTTTAGTGATCTCGGACAGGGCGGTTAAGGGATCCTGATAGGTTTTGTAGAGCTCAAGGTTTGGCATTGAGCTAATGTAATGAGTGAGAAGCGTAATGGCGTGTTTTTCATCGTCGATGATCACGCATCTGATCTTATTTTTCATAAGCCAAGGGTTTAGATGAATATTTAGTAGTTACATTTTTATCTTTTTAATTAAGGTTAAATTTAAATGATTAGTCCACCAGAAATCTTTAAGTTCTATTTAGGATAAATCCTATCTATTTCTCCTGGTATAGGTTTGTCAGGGAAAAAATCTTTTATTGAACATTCTAGGATTTCTGCAATCTTATTTAAGTGATTGAGATTATATTTATCTGGTGTCTTAGTACTCTCTACATTTCCGATAAATTTCCCACTTAAGCCCATTTCTAAAGAAAGTTGCTTTTGTCCAACATTTTTTAAAAGTCTGATTTCCCTAACTTTATCAATCACAAACTGCTCGATTTCAGATGCTTTACCCATTAAAACTAAGTAAAGAAATATGAAAAAAATCAATGCCCTACTATAGTAGGGTTTAAAATTTTTTAGTTATATTTGGAATATTAAATAGGTATTAATAAGAGTCTTGCGGTCGCATATTCTGACGCCGTGACGTAGGACAGCAGATTAATACCCATATCTATGTGTAGAAATAATATATTTGTATTGTTTCGAAATAGATGTGGGAACTGCTGTAATTCCGTGTCACTTAAGGCGTCAGAAACTTTATTGCACCACGGTTTGTAGTTCTCACATTTATTGAACTCATCCCTTCAAGACTCGTATAACCAATACGGGTATGGACAACAACAATTTAACATTCTTGGTTATTGAAGGCTATTCTGGAAATGGCTGGTGTTGTGTTGTGCCCGGTTTTTTATCTGTTGTTTTACTTTTCTTTGCTGCTTTGTGCGCTTGTCCTTTTGACAGGATGTATGCGCTGAAGCCTAAAAATCCTGAATGATGTTTGTTTTTTTGGACCTGCAGGTGGTCAATCTTTTTTTAAGTATTGGTTCTTGCTTCCTGTGGGTTTCTTGTTTTCTTTTTTTGTTTTTGCTTTCTTTTTGTCTTCTGTATGGTATGGGTATGCTATTGGTGTGCTAGGTGTGCTGTATGGTGTATGGAGGGCTTTTGATCTAAACTAATCAACTAACTAAATCAATGAAAAAAACGATATTTTTTATCGCTGTGGCTGTGCTTTGCCTTTTTTTTAGGGTGAATGGACAGGTGGGCGGGGGGGCTGCTGTTTCGCGGCGGGCTTTGCTGATCGGGGACAGGGTTCCGGATCTGGTGTTTAATAATGTAATGAATTATAAGGGGCAGGTGTTGCGCTTGTCTGATTTTAAGGGGAAGGCGGTGTTGCTGGATTTCTGGGCAACCTGGTGTGGTTCGTGTATTGCGCATTTGCCGGAGGTGATGGCTTTGCAAAGGAAATTTGGTGAGGGGTTGCAGGTCATTGCGGTGAATGGTTCGATGCGGGATTCTCGGGAGAAGGTGGAGGCTTTTGTGTTGAAGCAGGAGGGGACTGTGCGGGCTTTTGCGACGCCGGTGATTTATCAGGATACGGTGTTGCGGGATTTGTTTCCGAGGGAGGCGATTCCGCATTATGTATGGATTGGTCTGGATGGCAGGGTGAAGGCGATTACGGGAGCGTCTGCGGTGAAGGAGGAGAATGTGAAGAGGCTGGTGGCGGGTTTGGGTCTGAATTTGCCGGTGAAGGGAGGGAAGGATGATTAGGATGTGTTTTTTGAGGTTTTTGATGCTGGTGTTGATTCTGCTGGGATTGTTTTGTTTGAAGGGAAGGGGGCAGACTGGTGTAGGTACGGGTGCGGTTGGGGGTTCTGTTGTGAGATCTGTCGGGGATCCGGTGCAGCTGAAAGGAAAAGTGTCGCTTGATGAGTTCTCGCCTTCGGTGCAGATTCTGATTGGTTCGAAGAGTGTGGGGACGATTACGGCAGGTAGTGACGGTTCTTTTTCTTTTTTGTTGAAGCGTTTTCCGGATACGGTGCGTTTCAGGGCTTTGGGTTACCATACGGTGACCCGGGTGTTCCGCCGGGCGGAGGAGGTGCCGAAGTTTCTGTCGGTGAAGATGGTGCCTGCGGTGCAGGAGCTGGAGGAGGTGTTGATCAATACGGGTTATCAGAAGCTGAAGTCGAATGAGGTGAATGGGGATGTGTCGGTGATTGATGAGAAGAAGCTGAGCGCTCGGACGGGAACGAATATCCTGGATAGGATTATCGGGCAGACTTCTGGGTTAATGTTGAATACGGAAAGAAACGTTACGACTGCGCAGGGTAAAACGAATCTTTCGGTGAGGGGATTGGGTACGATCAACGGGCCGCTGGACCCTTTGATTGTGCTGGATGGGTTTATTTATGAGGGGGATATCAATAACATCAATCCTTTTGATATTGAGAATGTGTCGATTCTGAAGGATGCGGCGGCTGCGGCGATCTGGGGGGCTAGGGCTGGTAACGGGGTGATTGTGCTGACTTCGAAAAAGGCGAAGCTGAACAGTGCGCCTGTGATTTCTTTTAATGCGAATACGACGCTGAATGCTTTGCCTGATCTGAGTCGTCTGCCCTTTATGCCTTCGGCGGATTATGTTGAGCTGGAGCAGGTTTTGTTTGATAACGGACAGTATAATAACCGGATCTCAACCAATTTGTCGCTGACGCCGGCGCTGGAGGTGATGCTGCTGCGCAGGCAGGGCAGGATTTCGCCGGAGGAAGCGAACCGAAGGTTGGATGTATTGCGGTCGACGGATGTGCGGGAGTCTTACCTGAAGGACTTTTATACGCATGCGCTGCTGCAGCAGTATGGGCTGAACCTTCGCGGGGGAACGGATAAACTGGCTTACAGTATTGCTGGGGCTTATGACCGGTCTTTAGGGGACACTTATGGTAAATCCAACCGGATCAATCTTCGTTTCAGTCAGGATTATAAGATCAGTGATAAGTTGACCATGGCGACTTCGTTTTCTTTATCGTCAAACGGGAACCGTTCGGGCCGCGCTTCATATGGTACGCTGACCAGTGCAGCGAGAAAGCCTTCTTATCTGAGTTTTACGGATGACCAGGGGCGGGCGGTTGCGATGGCGCAGGCTTACAGTGCTGCCTTTCTGGATACGCTGGGCGGGGGCAGGTTACTCGACTGGAATTATTATCCTGCGGATAACCATCGTTATACTTTTACCGAAAACAAAAGGCAGGAGATTTATGGGACGGCGAATCTGAGGTACAGGATTACGGGTTCGCTTTTGCTGGATCTGGGTTACCAGTTTCAGCAGCAGGGGACGGAGAACATCACGACCAATACGGTGGAGAGTTATTATGCAAGGACGATGATCAATGGCTTTTCGCAGTTGAACCGGGCGACGGGTGTGGTGACTTATAATGTGCCTTTGGGCGGGATCAGGGCGGTTGGTGAGGATAAGGTGAATTCTTCCACGGGAAGGGCGCAGCTGAACTTTGACAAAAGTTTTGGGGTGCATTCGATCAATGCGATTGCCGGTATGGAAGCACGTGATGTGGAGACGTTAGGATCAGCTGTAGTCAGGTATGGTTATAAGGCTGATCCGCTTCAGTATGTGGACGCCAATTATGTAAGCCGCTTTTCGGACTTTATCACTGGGAACAGTGTGCAGATTCCTCCGGGAGGAAACCTGACGAATTTACATTATCGCTTTATCAGTCTTTATGCCAATGCGGCTTATGCTTATAAGGGTAGGTACAGGGTGACGGCGAGTGTGCGCAGGGATGGGTCGAATATTTTTGGGGCCAATACCAATGACAAATGGAAGCCGCTGGTTTCGGCGGGCTTGGGCTGGGATCTTTCCAGTGAAAGCTTTTATGATATCAGCTGGCTTCCGGTACTGCGTTTAACGGGGACTTATGGCTATAGCGGGAATGTGGACCTGAGTAAAACGGCTGCTGCGGTAGGAGGTTATGGGACAAACCAGGTAACGGGTCTGCCGATGGTGAGGATCTCGGCGCTCAACAATCCTGAACTGAAATGGGAGCAGCTTTCTCAGGTGAATGTGAAGCTGGATTTTGCCTTGCGCAAGAATCTGCTGCGGGGGGCGATGTCTTTTTATGTGAAGAAGGGATCTGATCTTTACGGGCTTTCCAATTATGATTATACGGGATGGGGGGCTTTTTCTCAGATCACCAGGAATGTGGCGAAGATGAGCGGTAAGGGACTGGATGCGGAGGTACACTTTGCCGGGCTTCGGTTTGGGAAGTTCAGGCGGTCTTCGGATGTGTATTACAGTTTCAATGAGAGCAAAACGACGGAATATTATTATGCTGCCGACAGGGGCCTTAGTGCGCAACTGGGCGGGGGGACTTCGATCAGTCCGATTGTCGGAAAGCCTTTATATGGCATCGTGGCTTATAAGTGGGGTGGTCTGGACGCGAAGGGAAATCCCCAGGGTTATCTTAACGGCGAACTCAGCACCAATTACACGGCGATTGCTAATGAAGGCAGCACGAGCAGTAACAATCTGGTGTATGTGGGGCCATCGAGTCCGACGCATTTCGGATCGTTCATCAATACTTTTTCTTTGGACAGGTTTGCGGTTTCTTTTAACCTGAGTTACCGCCTGGGGTATTTCCGGCAGAAGCGAAGCATGCACTACAGTTCCTTTGCGTCGGACGGGATAGGTCATCAGGATTATGCGGACCGCTGGAGGGTGCCGGGCGATGAGCTCCGGACAAATGTTCCTTCGTTCATTTATCCGCTTAATCAGGCACGGGATGTTTTTTATTCGCTTTCGGAGGTAAATATGATCCGGGGAGATAACCTCAGGCTGGATTACGTGAATTTATCTTACAGTGTGAATGCCAGTACCTGGCGCTTTCCCTTCCGGACGCTGGATGTTTTCGCGAATGCCAGTAACTTGGGCATGTTATGGAAAGCCAATAAGTACAACATTGATCCTGATTATGTCAGTACGGTACCGCCATCTAAAGGGTTCACATTTGGGTTCAGGGGGAGTTTTTAATGTAAATCAATATGAAAAATTTAAGATTAGTGATGATGCTGCTCGCTGTTTTAGGGCTTGGGGCATGTAAAAAGTTTTTAGAGGTTAAGCCTAACGCAAGGCTGGTGATTCCATCAACATTGGCGGATTTACAGGGATTGCTGGATGATCCGGACAGGATGAATTTTATGAAAACACCTACGCTTGGTGAATGTGTAGCGGATGACTTTTTCCTGCCGCCGGATATATTTGCCTCACGGGAGGAAACAGGGCGGGCAATTTATCTGTGGCAGCCATTTGAAAACCGTTTTGCCAATGACTGGTCGGCGGCTTATCAGCCCATTTACAATGCGAACTTGGTGTTGGAGCTGATTGAAAAAGTGCCCAGGGATGCACTGAATGCTACTGCCTGGGACAATGTGAAGGGATCTGCACTTTTTTTCAGGGCCTACTATTATGCGCTATTGACGATGAACTATGGCAAAGCCTATGATGTGAATCAGTCCAAAAGTGATCTGGGGGTGGTGTTGAGACTTGCTTCTGATTTCAATATTAAAGCCACAAGGGCTACAGTGGAGCAGTGTTTCTCGCAGGTGATTTCGGATGCGGATCAGGCAGTAAGGTTACTGCCAAACTCCAGTGCGCAAACCACGCGTCCCAGCAGGGCAGCAGCTTTCGGGCTTTTGTCCAGAACCTATCTCTATATGCGGGACTATCAGAAGGCGATGGTCAATGCGGATGAATGCCTGAAAATCAAGTCTTCGCTGATGAATTTCAATAGTGATGCGGATATTCTTGGACTGACGCTGAATATTCCTTTTAAAAGGTTTAATAAAGAAACTATTTTTTATACGGAGGGAACGACAAATTATGATATCAATTCTCCAACCCGGGCCCGTGTGGACTCGAATCTATATAGCAGTTATCATGTTAATGATTTAAGGCGGACGGGTTATTTCAGGTTGGTTTCAGGTTACCAGCAGTTTAAAGGGAGCTATGCCTCATCACCGACACTGCTGTTCAGTGGTCTGGCGGTGGATGAAATGTTATTGAACAGGGCAGAAGGGCGTGCAAAGACCGGTGATTCCAGCGGGGCGATGGAGGATCTGAATGTATTGCTGCGGACCAGGTGGCGAAATACGGTTCCATATGTCCCTGTGGTGGCTTTGAATACTTTGGACGCCCTGGAAAAAGTGAGAACGGAACGGCGGAAAGAACTTTTGATGCGGCAGACCAGATTTACGGATATCAAAAGGCTGAATATGGAGGGCGCAAACATTACGGCTCGAAGGAAGGCTAATGGCAAGGTGTATGAACTGGCTCCTCATGCCCCGTATTATGCCTTGCCGATTCCTGTGGATATCATCCAGCTGACTGGAATGGAGAGTAATTAATGAGCGTAATTAAAATATAGGTTTAGTGATGAGCAAAGTGCAGGGCCGGATGGCCCTGCCTTTGTGTTATGGTCTCTCAGAATTGACGATCGTCATCGATTCATCGGCTGACCCGGTGACGTAATAGGTTGATCCGTTTGGGTCGGCAGTAAGTGCGGCACTGTTGTTCAGCTCTCTTTTGCCGCCAACGGTTTGTACGAAGGCATCATCAATGGTGATGGAGCAGGCTTGTTGTTGTGCCGGTGAACAGGCATCTTCAGGCGCATCATCATTCCAGTTCTCTGGTTTCACCACTTCGGTAGACGAGAAATCCGGGCCATGGTAGTAAAGCGTCACGGGTAAACGTTTAAAGTTTTTGGCCACGTCACCTTTGAAGGCGGATTGGGTGAATACAATGCTTAATCCAAATAGAAAGGCGAATACGCCGAAGCTGATTTTTTTTAAATTTTTCATGTTTAAGGATGCTTTTTACATTGAAAAAGCAAGCGAAAAAGTTTAGTGAATTAAATGGTTTTTTGGTGCTGCGCACCGCTGTTTGTTTTGACACCAGAAAAGCTGCTTTTCTGATTGGGTGTTTGTGTTTAACTAATTTTTTCTGCCTCCTTTCTTTTTCGGTGAAACACATGGATGGTCCAGGCATTAATGAAGAGGAAAATCAGATTAAAGACCAGGTGGCTTTTCCAGCTGAGTATATTAAGTACACCGCCACAACTGCATGGCGCTTTGTGGTGGATACCGGTCAGGATAAAAGTGATGTATAGGGTAAATAAGGTCAGTAGTGTGGCGGAGGTGTAGAGACCGTAGCGGATGGTTTTGGGAATGGTCAATAGGATCGCGGCAAAGATCTCGATGGATGGCAGAAGCCAGGCCATGGTATTTTCGATTTTAAACGGGAAATGCTGCAAGGTCAGTTGATGTATAAAACTGTTGTATTCCAATATCTTGGATCCCGCTGCATATATCCAGAGGATAATCAGTAAAGAAATGCCGGTTTGATAAAGTAGATTCTTCATGGACTTGTTTTATGAATCAAAGTTGTCGAGAAGATGTGTCGGTCAGGGTTCCTGGTGGGGTATAAGGAGCTGTTTTCGATTGGCGCAACCTTCGGTTGAAGGAATTCATTTACGGCCTCCGGTCTTTTCTGGAAAAGTAATGGTGTTTTAAGGCGCTTAAGGTATGGCTATGAATGCCCAGGGATGCGGCAATATCCATGGAGGATGCCATTTGGAAGAGGTCTGGATGAATGCTGATGAGTTGCTTGAACCGTTCTTCTACACTAAGGTATCTGATGCTGAATGCCAGATGGAACAATGCGCTTTGTTGCGCCTGATGCAGTAATAGGTTAAATGTGATGAATTCTGGGAATAGTCGGTAGAGGTGATGGATGTGTTTTTCGGGAACTCCGGTGAGTTGGGTTTGGGACAGGCTTACGGTATTTATACTAAAATCCTCTTGATTGGTTTCCCGCGATCCGGTCAGAAAAGTGTTTTTGAGGTGTAGCGTAAGTAAGGATTGATCGGGTTCCTTACGGCTCTTGAGGGTGGTTTTGCATGTGCCATTTTCAATAAACAGGATTGGATACTGCTGTAAAAAGCTGTCTTCCAAATGATGGTTCGCTGGGATGTCTATGATGATTAGGGCAACGTTGAGATAGGCTTTTAACGCCGGACTTATCGGGCAGTAGCGCTCCATTTCGAGGTAAAGGTTTTCATTTTCCATGTTTTTTTCGGCAAAGAAAACCAAATTGTAATGCCGCGTAAAGTGGTAGATGTTACCACCTTGGCCCATGCTATGATATAGGATTCTGTTAATAAAGTTTTTGTGCCATTGCCAGCATTTTGGCCAGAAATTCACTCACCCTTCGGATGTCTTCGGGATGGTGAACATAATAGGCGTTACTGAAACTTTTTTCGGAAATCTGTTCCGCTTCTTTGCTGCTCACATTGGCGACAATGTATTGATGAACGGTTTTGGCTTTTCTTTCAGTGATCACACCGCATTCCACGTTGAGAAAAATATAGAAAGCCAGTTGCCTTACCGAAAGTCCGACTTTATAGCTGGAGTCGAGGATTCCCGAATGGATGAGTTCGGTATTAAGAAAATCCAGATCCTTAAGGAAATTGATTTCGGCATCTATCGCCTTTAAAAGTATGGATTTGAGATTTGGGTTTTGGAAGAAGAAATCCTTTTCCCGGAGTTCCATCAACTGATCAAGTTCTTTTCTGTAGAGAATGAGATCCCTGAACTGTTCTGCTGCACTAATGGCTTTTTGTTGTCTTTGATGAAGGGTGTCCAGATGGTAGGCATAAAGATCAGGGTGATTGTATCTCAAAGCGATCAGCAATAAGGCAATCTGGTTATTTAAATCTGAACCTTGACGGATAAGCGCCAAATGATCCAATAGCATTTTTTTAAATTCAATCTCCAAATAGGTGGGGTATTGCGTTGGGGTATTAATTAGAATGGTCTCCATAATTGACTTCAATTTCGGATCGATTTGAGGAGTTTCAAGTGTTTTAACAAATGCTGTCTCCTGTATTCCGTATTGTTTGTGGTAATCTTGAAGATATGATGAAGTTGCTTTTGTCTTGAAATTAAATTCATTTGGGTAATGGCGATATATGTGGTCAATCAGCTCATCCATCGCCGTCTCAAGTTGTTCCAAGATTTCTTTGCCTTTTTGGTTTTGCGGTGAAATTGGAATTTGATTTGTTTTCAATTTGAACCGCTCAAAGCAGCTGAGCTGGTAATCAATATATGCTTTTAATGAAATGTCCTGCAAGGGGACATAAGAGTCTATACGCTGTTTGATGCGCAATAGTTCTCCGCTTAATTCGCTTTCAATGTCGATGTCTGTGGGCTGGATCGCGATGCCCTGGCTAACCAGGTTCAGGATTTGATCAAAATAATCGAGTTCGTAATTCATGATGTAATCATTTAGGGTTACGGTGGTTGTTAACCCTAAATTATAACCGAAAAACAAGATAATTAAAGTTATTACACCTGGGATAGTTGCGGGAGGATGAATGTCTACTGGGGCTGGATGAATGATTTGGGAAGGTGGTTGTTGTTGTTAACCGGAAGCGCCTTTTCTTGCGTTTGTTTTGCGGTGGCATTTTGCACCACCTTCGTTAAACTTGACTTTTTGCAACATGTTAACTCACTTTGTTGTTCCGAATGTTACACGTTTTTACTGTTAATGCTAATCCTAAATAGACTATGAACAGACTTGATAAATTACTGGATGTTTTGGAGAAGATTTATGAGATTATTCAATTGATCTATACCATTAACTATGGAAAAGTTAATTTACCGGAGGATCAGTTGTTGTCCAGACAGGAAGTGAAGGATTATTTGGGGATTAGCGAAAGCACTTATAAAAGGAAGGTGAAAAATGGTCAGCTGCATCCTTATAAATTTCCTGGCGGGGACCGCTTTTACAAAAGTGAACTATTGGAGGAGTTAAAGGAGAGTAAAAGGCGGGGGAGGGTTTAGTTTATAGGTTACGGTTGCCCGGGTTCGAACACCACAAGGGACCCAATCGTACGTTATCCTGAACGAGATAACGTACTCAATTCAAAAATTTTTATATAGGAATTTAGAGATTAAAGTTTGACGAGCGGTCAAGCATGATTTGAAAATTCGGTTTCTGACTGTTAATCAGAGGTCGCTGGTTCGGGAACAACATAATGGGATGTAAATCAATAAGTTATCCCCGAATCGTTCGAGTGGGGCTTTTTATTTACACAAAATTTGCATGTCAAAAATAATAAATAACTTAGTTAATAAAAGATACCAAAATCCCAACTTTTGAAAATGTCTTGTTGTATATACTTGAGAGAATTATGAATGTTGTCATTTTATCTAGGATACTTGAAAAAGTAATATATGCACAAAATTTGCACATATGATAGGTTCGCTTGGTCGTTTAATTATTGAGCATAGAACAAGCTAATTTTTATATTGGATACGCAGTACAATGAGCAAATTCATGGTCTTTCAGTTAACGTTTTGGCGAGGATAGGTCAATTAGAATGTTTTTTCCACCACCAGCGCCATGAGCATTTTCTATGAACAGGCCATAAAAATTATGCTTATATTCCCTGCTAAAACACGAACATTAAATAACTTTCTCATTTTGTCCAACCTGGAAGCTTCCAATAGCTACTTCTATAATCTTATATGTAGAAACAGATTAATTTCTTCCGGCTCTTTTCCGATATGAATATTATCTGGAGTGTAACCGGCCTCCAACGCAAGTTTAAACAACACTTGCTCACTACGATGGTGTAAATGCCATTCGCCGAATAGTTCCATAAAAAATCTGCTTGGATTATGTTCATCATTAAAATTTCCAATTACGATTTCACCGCCCGGTTTCATCCATTGTTTGAAATCAGAAAGTAATCTAATAAACGCTCTATCCTCAAAATAATCAAAAAGACCCGCCGACTAGATTAGGTCGTATTCTTCTGATGCTGTGTATCTGAATATGTTTTTATTAATAAATTGGATTTGACTAGCAAATGGCATTGTTAACTTTTTAGCAAATGCCACCGCATCGGGGTCCATTTCGACACAGGTTGTCTTGAGAATCCCAGATGTTTTTTCAGATTTATAGACCTCATATAAATCCCTTGCAGGTCCACTCGCGACATTAAGGAGCTTTAATGTCTTGTACTTTTCAAGCTTCTGCGTAATTAAGGTCTTAAAATATTGTTTACGGTTTCTGACGGCTCGAGCGGCAGGGTGCTGCAAGCTATAGGTATCCCACAAGTCATATCTGCTATTTACAGTGGTATCCTGGTAAATGCGTTCAATGATTTCAAAATCGCCTGCATAGCCATGGGGCTTCATTTTAATATGCCCCATAATTGATGATGTATCATTCAAAAAGCCACACCCCTCCAGCAATTCGGCCATTTCCAAACTGAAAGTGTCAGTCTGAAACTGTCCCTTTAAAATTACAAGTGCATTTTCTAATTGTTCGTATTCTGATTCGGTCGGACCGCCTTTGGCTATTATTTCTTTAATATCTGTAATTGCCTTTTTTCGTTGTGTTTCTTGGATAATCATAAAATTACTTTTTTTTCTGGGGCAAAAGTATTTTAAACTGCATCCATGCTCAATTACATAAGAATGTGAAATAAAAGTTTTTGGTCTTATATTCCTGTATTTAGTTTAAACTTGACATTATTTCACTTAAATCCGGTGTGTATTTATAATGAATTGTCCACTTATAAAAGACTTGGAAAATTAATCAGCTAGAATCTTTTGCCAAAGTAAAAACTCAAAAGTTATTATTTAGTGGCAGCCAAAGGCTAATTAATGTTCCCTTGCTTATATTAGATTCGAGTTTTAGTATACCTTTTATACTTTCCGCTCTGGCTTTCATGTTCCCAAGTCCGTTTCCAATCGATACAGGGAGTAGCCGCATACCTCTGCCATTATCTCTTATATTCATTTCCAGGCAATCGCCGGATACCTTAAGTGTAATCTCTACAGTTGTTGCACGCGCATGCTTAGCAATGTTGTTAACTGCCTCTTTGTAAATCAACAGGATATTATGTTTTTCGGATGGTTGCAGGTGTAGGGATTGGAAAGCGGGGTCTACCAAGATAGTGCAACTTACGTTTATACTTTCTAGGCTCATGGCTAAAAACTGGCGCATTCTGACGACCATGTTTTTTAAACACTTTTCTTCGTTTCTGATTTCCCAAATGATATCGTCCATTGCCTGGCAGACTTCCGATGCATTATTTTTAATTTGCGCGATATAGGCTTTTCCAAGCATAAAATCTGAATCGATTTTGCTGGCAGCGATTTCACTGAGAATCATGATGGAAGAAAGGGTTGAACCCACATCATCATGAAGGTCTCGGGCAAGTTGATCTTTTATGAGTTTAATTTCAGCGTCTTTCCTATTTATCGCCAGAGTTCTCGTTTTCCAGCTTAAGGTCAAGTAAAGTGTAAAGCACAAAACAAACTGATAAAATTCTGAGCGCGACAAAAGCCAGCAAACGCCTTCACTGAGATGTAGCAGGTAATACTTGAAAACGGCAATCAGATGCCCGGCGGGCAAACTGAAGATGCCGATGAGGGGTAATAGGCTTAAAGAAATCAATATTGCCTGTAAGATTTTACTGTTTGATTTTAAGCGTAATAAAGCAGAGGATACCATGACTTTTTGTTATGGTACAAATTTCTTCAGGACTGTCTATTTTGAGGCTACGCAAACAGTATTCTTAGCTACCCAAAAGGTATTATTAACGCATGCTAGATGGGGTAAACCCGGTATGCTTTTTAAAGGCGACAGAGAAGTGTTGCGGATGTTCGTAGCCCAACAAGTTGGCAATTTCATCTATATTCAATCGCTTATCCCTTAGAAGATCAATTGCATAGTCCATCCTCAGGTTTCGCAGGTAATTGAAAACGGAGGTGTTGTACAATATTTTAAAGCCCTTTTTGATTTTGAAATCGTTTAGGAGAAATTCGCGGCTAAGCTCGGTTAAGGTCATCTCCTTAAGGAAATGCTGATCTAAATAATCTTTTAAACGGATCAGCTTATCCGTATCTGATAGGCTTATTTCCTTATGCGGAACAGGGGTCTGCAACTGCTCAAGATGCAGGCCGACAAGCTCCATGGCATGCGATTGAACCAGCATATTGGAAAGGGGACTTTCTTTTTTATAGGACTGTATGGTGTGGATCAATTGAGCCATCCGGGGGTTGAAAGGAAGTGCTATGTTGCTTCCGGAAAATGTTTTTTTGTCTTCAAGGTTTTTTTGTACCAGTTCAGACCATCCATCTGCATGGCCTATGCTACCGGCAAAAAAATCTTTATCGAGGCTGATGGTTAATACTTCCAGTTTGCTGGATGCTTCAACTTCGGAAATATTGGTACCATCGGGATTGTAAACCATGTAGGCTAATCCGGTTTCAGCTTTCAGGTTATGATTAAGGCCGGAGTATGTGATGTGGTTTTCGCCGCTTAATTGGAAAATAAGGTTAATGTTATTGTTGGGAAGCTCGTTAATGAGCTGGATTGATTTTTGTGTTTCCCAGCCAAGCTCCATAATGTGCATGTGCGGAAAAGAAATGTTACGGTAAATCAATTTGCCTACCTCAGGATGAAAATGTTCGTCGAATCTATCCATACCATTGGTCAATGGCTGTTCACCTACCTCCAGTGGGTTTGGAAGCTGGCTGAAGTCGTAAACATCCTCTGTTTTGATTGCACGATTAGGCATAGGGGTTCAATATTCTATCAATCAATCAGATACAAAAATAATCTTTTATTAATTAAAACGAAATGGAAAATGGATTGCTCTTGACGCCTGATCTTCGAGAGGTTGGATATTTTTTAATTTAAATGCTTTGGTAATCAGCTTATTGGCGTAAAAAGGCATTGCGTGTTAATTTTTATTGTTACCTGCATCCTCTGCCAGTAGTCTTGCTTTTAGAATTTAATCAAATCATAATTTTAATTAAGAAAAAATGAAAAAAGTATTTTTATCTATGTTGATGGTTGCCGGTTTAGGTAATGCTGTTTCGGCGCAAACCAGCCAGGCAATAAACAAAATCAGCGTGGGTGCTGATGTGGTACTTCCAACTGGAGACCTTTCTGCAATATCAGGTGTAGGTTTTGGAGGTTCGGTTTCAGGTGAACTGAATGTTGTCAAAAACTTAAACCTTACCGCTTCTGCAGGTTATCTTAACTTTTCTTATAAGAAAGTTTTCAGGGATTATTTTAAAGCCGCTGGTGTCGGAAACATGGCTGCCATACCGGTTAAGGGTGGTGCAAAATATTATTTTGGTCAGAACTTTTACGGTGCAGCAGAATTGGGTGCCGCATTTAGTACTGGTGAAGGAAGCGAAACTGCTTTCATTTACGCACCAACTTTAGGTACCTCTTTTTCGGTATCGCCGAAGTCAAGTTTAGATCTGGGAATCCGTTACGAATCCTGGTCAAGTGATGGTACTTCTTCATTTTTAGGACTTAGAGCTGCCTTTGCTTTTGGATTGTAGTATTTAAGTTTTTAAAATGCTGGGCCATGGGAAACTCCCATGGCTTTTTTTATGGGTACAGGCTGTGAAAAGACTTATGTAACCTTTTTATGCGAGCCTGCCAGCATCAGCAAGAGCTTTTTAACATCAATGTGCGATTGAGGATCGCTTACTGGCTCCAGACCTTTGTATCTGTAAATAAATTAGAAAATAATAAAAATGAAAAGTCTAAAAACAAGCATAATGCTGGCTGCAATGGTAGTAGTACAATGCTTTGCCATCCTTAGTGTTACAGGCTGTAAAAAGTCGGGAAATGAAAATATTATAACCGGTCCGGAGACAGAACAGCCGATAGAAGAGAAACCTTCAACACCCATTCCGGATGTACTGGTCGGGACCTGGTACAATTCTGATAATGAAGGGCCATTGACTGAAAACTGGAATAATGGTACTTTTCAGGGACAGGCAGGTTTCAGGGAATTTAAAACCATGGTGTTAACCAAAAACGGTAATAATGCCATAGAATACAGTACCCGGGTTATTGTTACAGGAAGTACTACAGAAAAGCAGTTCTATAAAATTACGGGAACGCTAGAATTGGTTGCTAAAAGCGGTTCTTTGAAGTTTCATGCACAAAGTGGTGTGATGCGTATTTATAAAAGTGATTATGATGGTTATAAGGAAGCAAATATCCGTGCTGCTGATATAAACAGTTATTACAGTGTATTGCGTAACCCGGTCGTTAACCAGAGTAATATGGAAGCCAAAAGAAATGATGGTGCCAATGAATGGACGGTTAAATACAGAAAAGCAGGAACGGAAAATAATTCTCCCAAAGGGGATTACTCCAGACCTCCGGCAAATGGTATTTATGTAAAAATTGAGAACCGCTATATGCCAACTGTTACCATCGGTAGCCAGGAATGGACGAGTGCTAACTTTGACGGAGACGGGGGATTGGTGATCACCAACAAACCGCAATATGGTACCTTCTTCCGTCACTCTGACGTTGTAAAAATTGCATTGCCTCAGGGTTGGAGATTGCCGACTAAAGCTGATTATGTAAAGCTGATCCGTTCTCAGGGTATTTACTTTAGCGATGCTTATGAATCTACAGAAGGTGATAATTTAACTTCCAAACGTTTGCTTGGAAACCTTATGGCTACTTCAGGATGGTTAAAACAGGATGGTTATGCCAACAACAGCACGGGATTTAATGCTTATGCTGCCAATACCAGAATTGTTGATGGTGAACCTTATGGTGAAGGCTCTAACTGTGTGCTCTGGACATCAAATAAAGACAATACGGATGCCCCTGTTGCATTTAAGCTAATTCAGTTACCGAGCGATACCTACGCGGCTTTTGGAGGAATTCCGGAAACTTACCGTTCGGTTTATGCACCTGTAAGATTTGTGAAAGATAAATAACCAAAGCACAATGCATCTAGATATATCCTTTTGATAAACAGAAGGGTATGTCTGGAAGCAATATAACGCTCTGATGTTATATTCACATCAATATGTGATTGTAAATCACTCAAAGATTATGCACTTTGCACTCAGGTAATGATATGATTAAAATATTAATATACGAGGATAATACCCAGCTAAGGGAGGGGTTAGCCATTTTAATTGGTGCTACGCCTGAATTTCAGGTTGTTGGCGCCTTTGCCAATTGTACCAATGTGGTTCAGGATGTGCAGAAATTAACACCTGACCTTATTCTGATGGATATTGATATGCCTTTATTAAACGGTATCGAAGGATTGCAGGCCTTAAGGCGGAAAGAAATTGATACCAAGGTACTCATGCTGACAGTTTTTGATGATAACCAGAATGTTTTTGAAGCCATAAAATCGGGTGCCAACGGCTATCTTCTAAAGAAAACTCCTCCTTCCAGATTGCTGGAGAGCATCCATGATGTGATGTCGGGCGGTGCACCTATGACTAGCTCTATCGCAACGCAGGTACTTCAAATGTTTGCGGGACAAAAAAAAGCGAGCCTAAACGGATTTAATCTTTCTGCACGCGAACTGGATGTGTTAAACCTTTTGGTAGACGGTTATAGTTATAAGATGATCGCCGATGAACTTTTTATTGCGATGGATACGGTCCGTTCACATATCAAGAAGGTATATGAAAAACTTCATGTGAATTCAAAAAGTGAAGCTGTAGCGAAGGCTTTGAAGAACAACTAGTTTTCCAATCATGCAGAGAACCATTACCAACCCTTTTGTAAAGGATAAGGTAACCTTTTTAAAAACTTTTAACGGTTCGGGTGGAACGATTACCGAAGTAGAAGTTTATCTGATGCCAGGTGGTGGAACCCCAATGCATTTTCATAGAAGTTATGCGGAAACCTTTATGGCAGGTACCGGAATTCTCGGCCTCGAACTATCTGGTGGAAGAAAAGTTTATTTGAAACCCGGCGAGATGTTTACGGTTCCTAAAACCGTTAAGCACCGTTTCTTCAATGATAACGATGAAGCTGTAACGTTCAGAACAATCATCAGTCCTGGGCATATCGGTTTTGAATATTCGTTAAGGATAGCATATGGCCTTGCTAATGACGGGTTGACCAATAACCGCTCAATTCCGAAAAGCTTTTTGCATCTGGCTGTGCTGATGAAGATGGGCGACAGCAACCTGACTGGAATCCTCACCTTATTAAAACCTTTTGTTAATTTTTTAAATAAGAAGGCCATTAGGAAAGGAATTGACCAGATTTTAATTGACCGCTATTGTAGTTAGGTCTGGGGTGCAATACAGATAAAAATGAAGTCATTCCATTTATATTTATCTCTGTTTTTTAAAGCTTTTTTCATTAGAGAAAGGCTTTTGGTGTTTTTATTTTTGCTCTCCGGTACGGTTTACGGGGAGGAAGTGATTTACACTAGGCTTTCGATTGACGATGGACTGGCCTCCAATTTCGTACGTTGCAGCTGGCAATCCCCGGATGGTTATTTATGGATTGGAACCGAGAATGGCCTGCAGCGCTACGATGGGAATAGTTTTGTTAACCCTAATCGTAAAATGCATCGTGATAATGTTCCGGCATTACCGGTCTTACAGATACTGGAAAGCAGCAGAACTGAAGTATGGCTACATGTAGGGGGCTATTTCGGCAGGTTTGATCCGTACACGATGAGATTTAAAAAAGCAAAGTTATCTCTTGACGGACAATACACGGATTTAAGTGTAGCACGTCTGATTGCAGGAAAGAATGGTGATGTTTTCTTATTGCTTCCCGGGTATAAATTACTGTGTTTTAACCGGCGGATAAATCAATTTGAAGATCGGTTCGGGCTATCGGCTTTGAATAACTTTCACCCACTGGGGGTTGAATATTTGGTGGCATCGAACCAATTACTGATGGCTGGCGAAAAAGGTATTGGTTTATTTGATCTTAATACGAACGGTTTTTACACGCCTTCTCATAATCCTATAGCGAACCGGCTGTTACGGCAAGCCCGGAATATCGATTTCATTCACAATGTCGGCATCGCTGATCATGGGAGGATCTGGCTGATTGCGAGGGAAAAGGCTGGTGTGATCAATACTTACCTCTATGAACCTGAAAGCAGCGGTTTAACGATAAAAAAGACCCAGCGAGAAGCAACATCTTATGAGTTTTCTTTTAATGGCGTATCCAATGCGCTTGGCCGCTCCTGGATTTACGGAGCAGGCCTTTTCAATTACTATGATCAGCGAAAAGGGATGTTAGCCGTTGCCGGTCATCCTTTCCTGGATTATTTCGGCATCCAGTTTAATACAATTCATCATATATATGGAGACCGGGATAATAATGTATGGATTGCCACGGATAACGGACTGTATAAAGGACAGTTGTTAACTAATTCTATTTTTCATGGATATGTGCCCAAAATGAAGAACTTCCCGATCTCGCAGGTACTTCAGGCGGATCAAGGTTTGATCAAGATTCTCAGCCGGGGTCAGGGCATACTTGAAATGATTTATACAGATTCACTGGGGCTCACGGATCGTGGATTTAACAAGGCCATCCTTGAAAAAGCATCAGAAAAGGGCAGCGAAGATTATAAAACAATTTATGGTGGGGTAATTACTGCCGGAAAAGTATTTGAGTGGTTTGGATGCCGGGGTGGCAAGCTTATCCGCTACGATCGGGAAACCCGGGCAGCGACATATTTCGCTCCAGCTGTTTTTCGGGATGAGAACATTTTACATTTGCTGGAAGATCAGCAGGGGAGGATTTGGTTTGGTACTGAAAAAGGCAGCCTAATTTATTATCAAGAGGGCAAATTTAGCTTATTCTCCAAAGTGGGTTCAGGCATTAACAAGCTGATGCTGGCTAGTGATGGAAAAATCTGGATCGCTACGGAACATAGCGGTGCAGTAATTATAGATCCGCAATTAAAAGTGATAAATAAGCTTTTCAATAGTACAAGTGGTAACGGGTTGAGTGCAAATAACCCAATTAACGATATCATTGAGGTAAATCCGGATCTATTTGTCTTAGGCTGCTCCGGTAGTCTGAACCTGATTGACATCAGGAAAAACAAACAACAAATTTTTACTGGCAATAACGGTCTGCCTGCTAATATTATTTATAGCCTGCAAAAGGATCCGTTTGGTAAATTGTGGATGGCTACAAACGGGGGCCTTTTCAGATATGATATAGACGATCAAAGTTTTTATGGCAGGGAAGGCTTGGTCAGGACGACCAACCAATGGAATGTTTTCACCACGAGTACACGCTTAAATGGGGGAAGGCTTTTATTTGCGGGGCCAAATTCAATTCTAATTTTCGATCCTGGAAAAATCAGCGATCAGAAAAAGCCTAACCCGGTCGCGATAACAGATTTCAAGCTTTTTAACCAATATTTGTCTGTCGATTCTATTTTAAAGGGAAGAGAGGTCAGACTTGCACATAATGAAAATTCATTATCGATCTCTTTTTCTGCATTTAATTTCGATCGGGATGATAAATTCAGGTATTATTACCGTCTTGAAGGAGCGGATACAACCTGGATCAAGGCAGGCAAATATCTAACAGCTTCTTTTTCTTCGCTTGCTCCGGGAAAGTATGTATTTGTAGTGAAGAGCCAGAACCCCGATGGACAATCATCTGCAAATTTCATGCGTTTGCCCATTATCATCAAACCTGCCTACTGGCAAAGGTGGTGGTTTAAAGCACTGGTTATACTAATCATTTTATTGCCGGTTTACATCATCTATAAATTAAGGATCGGAAGGCTGCTGGAATTACAGCGGCTACGGGAAAATGTCGCACGGGATTTGCACGATGATGTGGGTTCTACCTTAACTTCGATTAATATACTGAGTGAGATGGCCGCCATGCAGACCAAGAGATCGCCGGTTGTTGCTGAGGAATACATGCTGAAAATCAGTAAAAACAGCTCTGATATGATGCAGGCGATGGATGATATTGTATGGAGCATTAAGCCTGCAAATGATAATCTGGGAAAGGTGGTTGCCCGGATGCGGGAATATATGGGCGCAGTACTGGAAAGCAAGGGGATTGATTGCCGATTTAAAATTACGGATCAGATTGAAAAAAGTAAACTTAGCATGGAGCAACGCAAAGGCGTTTTCCTGGTCTATAAAGAAGCTGTTAACAATATTGCCAAATATGCAAATGCATCTGAAGTAGATGTTAAAATAAATATTGACGCAGGTGTTCTCTCGATGAGCATTGAGGATAACGGTATCGGAATTCCATCTTTACGATTAAGAAACGGAAATGGGCTCGACAATATGCAGCAGCGTATAGAACAATTAAAAGGTATTTTCCACATCTCATCACTGGAGGGGAAGGGTACAACCATATCATTTAGTATTAATATCAATTAAAAATGGAAAAAGCAAAGATTATAAAAACAGAGGTTTTGTCCGATAACTGGTATACCCTTAGAAAAATTACTTACGAGTATCTTGAAAGAAATGGCCGATTATCGGTTATGCAAAGGGAAGCTTACGACCGTGGAAATGGTGCAACGATTTTACTGTACAATCCGGAACAAAAATCAGTTATATTAACCAGACAGTTCAGGTTACCCACTTTCGTAAATGGTAATGCGGACGGGATGTTAATAGAAGCTTGTGCGGGATTGCTGGATAAAAACAATGCAGAAGACTGTATTAAAAAGGAAACAGAAGAAGAAACAGGTTATCGGATTGATGCACCCCAGAAAGTTTTCGAAGCTTATATGTCGCCAGGTTCTGTTACGGAGTTGCTTTATTTCTTTATTGCAAAATATGCACCACATATGAAGGCTCATGAAGGGGGTGGCATTGAAGCAGAGCAGGAGGAAATTGAGGTGCTTGAGCTCTCTTTTGACCATGCACTTGTGATGATTGATTCAGGAGCGATTCAGGATGGGAAGACGATTATGCTGTTGCAATACCTTCGCTTAAAGGCTATCCTTTAAGCGAAGGCCACGTTCAATTAAACTACTGCTTCCAGTTCAGTTTTTCTAATGGGCAGGTTTCGATTTGCCTGGTGAATATGACGCTCGTTGTGAATAACAATGAATCTGAAAATATCTCCAAGTTTTAATTTCAGGTATTGATTAATAGATGTAGGGATACGGGGGGTGCTGAGATTTTTATCTTTACTTCTGTTGACTAAATTTATAAAGTGCCGCTGGCGACCGATAAATTCATCCAGCACCTCATGTGCACTTACCTCAACAGCCGGAATGTGCTTTTTGGCTGCTTTATATTTTTTGGTGGTTTCCATGAGGCCAATCATGTATTCGCCCAGCCAGCCACTCTTATATTCATTACCATTATCAAACGTTAACTTTTCTACCGCTTTATCAATAAGTGGCAGGTAATAACGGAAATAGGTATTCAGGTGTTCGAAACATTCGACAATGCTCCACCCGCCATTTGCTGCAGGTTTGAGTAATTGCGCTTCGCTGCATTCTATAAGTTCTTCGGTTTGGGCCAGGTGAGTCGTTGACTGGAAAAGCAGTTCGCTTAGTAGTTCATTTTTGTCGATTTTCATTTTATAAAGACTTTAAATATTGAAATAATGATTTGAGCTCGATATCGGTATATTTTGCGGTCATAGTCCATGGCATTTCTCTGGGGTTGATTTTTTTGCCATCAGGTTTGATGCCGCTTTGCAATACCTGCTGAAAATCTTTAAATTTCCAGTGTTTTAAGTTTCCGCTTTGGGTGATATCGGGTATGGCAGGCATCCCTGGAATATCGGCAGCACCGCCTTTAAGGTTAGATTTGTGGCAACCTGTGCAGGATACAGACAGATATTTCCCTAAAGCCAGACCTTCTTTCCGGCTGATGGTATCTGGAATTGCCTGCTGATGATTGATCAGTTCTGCGGTTAGGAGTGGAACCTTTTTTAGTCCGGCAAGCACCTTCATCATAGGGCCAATATTATTTTCAGGAAGTACGTGATCTTTTTCCGGCTGGATCATACAAAAGGATATGATTGCCTGAAGATCTGTCTTTGATAAGGTTGCTATTTCCTGCGAAGGCATTAACCAAAGTGATTTACCTTGTTTATTTATACCATGTCTTAAGGCTTTTGCCCAATCCTGAACATTATAATCCTTGCTCAGTCCGCCTTTTCCGTAGGTGATGTTGCTGGCGTAAATGCTGCCAATACCCGGCTCATTAAGAAAAGCTTTTCCGGAAAGATCCCCTCCATGGCAATCAAAGCAACCTTTAATATCGGCCAGGTGTTTTCCCCTTTGTATAGTGGATTTAGTGGTGTCCAAATGGATTTCCGGTGCATCAAATGCATAGGTTTTATCTATTCTGTTACTGATTTTGAAACTGATCAGTCCATATCCAATAAGAATGATGACTGTAAGGCCAAGCAATATAATGGCAAGTACCTTTGCTGCTTTAAGTAAATATTTTTTCATTTTCTGATTATGATTAAGCTGCGTAATGTCCTTTGCTGATGCGTTGTCCCATTAGTTGTAATCTTGATTGAAGCATTTTTCTGGCCCTTGACACCCGAACTTTAGAAAGCGCGGGTTCTATATCGAGCAGAAGACCAATTTCCTGATGGGTGTAGCCCTCTAACACGAACATGTTAAAAGCCATCCGGTACTGATCGGGCAGGCTTTGCAGACCTTTTAATAAGTAATCCATATTGGATGCGTCTTCCTGCTGAAACCAGGCGGGTTCATCGACCAATACATCGTACATACTTGTTGTGCGAACGCTTCTAAGGCTTTTATGATAGGCTGTAAGCGCACAGTTAACGATAATACTCCTGATCCATCCTTCAAAAGAACCATGACCATTATAAGTATCTATTTTTAAGAACACTTTAGTAAAGCCTTCAATTAGGATATCCTCCGCATTGCCAGCGTCTTTTGCATAGCGCATGCATACTGCATACATTTTTTTAGAAAATCTTGCATATACTTCCTCCTGAGCCAGTCGGTCTCCGGCCTTGCAGGCTAAAGCCATTTGCTGCTCCTGTGCATGTTTAATAATGGCTGTGTTGTTAGGATTAAGCTTGTTCATATCGTACTGTTTTTTTTCTGACAAAATTATCCCGGCGGCTCAATCTGTACAATCACATATTCGGGCTATTTGATTGATGCTCAAGGATTCTAAAGTATAGCCTAATTAACTGCATTAGGTTTGGAGAGGCCGGACTTCGGTCCAGGTTGTTTAAACTCAACTTTGTGATTATGGCCACGCTTCCTGAATGCATTCTAAATCGACATTTAGATATCTTAATCCTATGATGTACCATGAAGTGACTGATTCTGATATAGCGGCTTGAGTCGAATAGCACGAATATGCGATTGTACACAGTTGCTGGTAATCAGAACTTTGTAGCATGAAAATTATCAGTATAAAGAAAAAATAAATAAAAATGAAAACTAAATTATTATCGATCTCTTGCGTCTTGTTTTTGATTTGCGGGAGTGTATCTGCTCAGGGTTTTTTGGAGAAATTAAAAAGAAAGGCAAAGGAAACCGTTGAAGAAAAGATTTTAAATAAAACCGGTGATGGTATTGACAGGGGTATGGATAAAGGCATTGACAAAGTTGGCGGTGCGGTTAAAGGTGGGAAGAATGGAAGCGCTGCTGAAACAGCAGAAAGTAACGCTAAACCAGCAGAGGAAAAACAAACCAAAGGTTTCTCAATGCTTGCAAGCTTCGCCAAATATGACTTTGTTCCGGGTGAACAGGTGATTTACGCGGCCGATTTTAAGGAAGAACGTAATGGTGAATTACCACAGGATTGGAATAGCGATGGAAACGCGATGGTAACTACGCTTGCAGGCTCGGATGCCAACTGGTTGAGAATAATGCAAAGTACAAAGGTGCTTTCCAGCAATACCAAAGCTTTTGGGCCGGATTATACCATAGAATTTGATCTTGTGATGCAATACACACCAAATGGATGGGTGCTTCCAAATTTAAATCTGGGTTTCCTTGCTACCGGGAATTACAGGACGACAGACAACATTCTGCTCAAATCACTGAGCAACGGAACTAACTTCCTTCAGGTGATATTGCATCCAGGAGTGGAAGGCAGGTCGAGCGTTAAGCTGGAATCTGTTTTAGGTTTAAAAGATTATTTCCATAGTGATTACAAGAAATTTCCTGATCTGGAAGCCATGTTTGGTACCAAAATACATGTTGCAATCCAGGTTCAAAAGGAACGTTTCAGATTCTGGATGAATGGCATTAAGGTTTATGATATTCCTAAGGCAATTCCTGTGGATGCCAAAGTAAACCAGATATTTTTCGAGACAGAAGGAAGCTCTTATGATAATGAATCTGTGGGAATCTATGTTTCAGACATCAAAATTGCAAAAGGCATCCCAAATCTAAGAAATAAATTGATCGATGAGGGAAAATTCACTACAAACGGAATTTTATTTGATGTAAACAAGGCGACGATCAAGCCTGAATCAACAGGTGTACTCAATGAAATCTCTGAAGTCCTGAAGCAAAATCCTACTGTTAAAGTGATGATTACCGGTCATACAGACAGCGATGGTGATGATAAATCGAATCAGGTTTTAAGTGAGAAACGCGCGGAAAGTGTTAAAAATATTTTGGTCAAAAATTACGGAATCAATGCTGACAGGCTAAGCAGTAATGGAAAGGGCGAGTCTGCTCCGGTAGCTGACAATAAAACAAAGGATGGTAAAGCGCAAAACCGAAGGGTAGAATTTATTAAACAATAACATCAGTTATTAGCAGCTGCTCGCCGAACGGGCAGCTGATTCACACCTTAATATAAGAAATTATGAATAACTCTTTACTAAAAGGGATGGGATGGTTATGTGTTATCTTTTTCTGTATGGCTTTCAAAAGCGAGGATGAGATTAACGCAATGAAAACCAAAAGCCTGTTTTTCCAGCTCAAGAATTTAGCTGTCGAAATTAAAACGAGGCATTACGCCGAAAAGGGACTAAGTTTTCTGGTTTTGCATGATGATGAAAATACCGGAGTTCAGGCGGCAGAAGCATATTTAAAGGAAAATGGCGGTCGCATTACCGAACTTTGTTATGGTGGTGGACGTAATCTGGGCTTTAAAATAAATACCGCGAGCTACGCATTTGATCCTAATTCAATGTTCACTGACAAGGGTGTACTGTTAAACCTTAAACGATACAGCCCATCAAAGCCTGGAGCAACTGCCGTGGCAGTGGCAAGATCTTTAGGTCTGGAATTACTGAAAACTTATTTAAGTGTAAGTGATGATCAGCCTATTATTACTTTGCACAACAATACGGACGGACGTTTTGATGTAAACTCATATCTATCTGGGAATTATCTGTTCGGAACTGCCGACAGTGTATATGTAAACCCTGAAATGGACCCTGATGATATGGTGTTCGTGACTGAAGCCGGTCATTTCAGTTATCTAAAACACGAAAATGTCAATGTCGTTCTTCAGAGTATATTGGCGCCCAATGATGGGTCGTTATCTGTATATGCCCAACTGAACCAAATACCCTACATCAACATTGAAGTTCAGCACGGACATGTCGAGGAGAACCTAAGGCTAATCAGATTAATCGGAAAAATGCTGCGTGCCGAACAGCAACCGCCTTTCGTGTCTAGGACAGCGGTTATGAAAATCTAGCTAATTTAACTACCTATTTACACTACAAAAATTCGCTTTGATAAGTTTTACCCTTTCAAAAATAAATAATAAAACAAGACATGAAAAATCTCTGCATTTATTTCCTCAATTTAGTATGGGCTGTCTGTTTATGCACAACCCTATCAGCTCAGGAAAATGAATATGAGCGCAAAGCTCGTGAAATACAGAAACTCATATATCAGCAAATCGTCGATGTAAACGACTCTTTGAAAAAAACTATAGGCTTATATCCAGGTGATGTTGCAGGCAAGAGAAAAAATAGGGTTTTCCCAATTAATCAAGAGGTCTTTTCCAAAAGGTTACCAAGTATATTTGTAAGCAAGGGCCAGGCCAAAGCTTACCTCCAAAAACTTTACTCTGTTTATGGACAACATATCAGCCCAGAAGTACACACGCGACTAAATAAAATAAACATTAAATATGGCCTCGAGGTTGAGAAAATTGCAGCACAGTCTTTAAACGCATGGATGGCCGGGGATGGTGATCTGGCGATTATGCTTGGGATAACTGCATGCAAATTCGAAGAAGTGGATGATTTAAACTTAAACAATTTAGCAGCCATGTTAAATTTGCGCGGCGCAGGGTTGGTTGCATTGCCTATTTTGAGAACATTGGAACAGCGTCACCCTGAAAATCCAATGATATTGAACAATTACGGGCAGGCTCTCGCTGCAAGTGGTGCAACGGACAGCGCTATGAGGGTCTTTGGAAGATGCCTTAAAAAATCCCCGCATCATCCCGAAGCCAACAATACCGCAGGCCAAATACAAAAAAGCAGCGGGAATTTTGATGCGGCAAGGGAGTATTTCCAAAATTCACTGAAAGGGGCTTATAACGAGGGGGCGAGAGAAGGGTTGAACGAATTAGAGGAAGGAAATAGCAGTTTCTTTATTAATGTTACAGATGCGCCGGTTGATTATCCCTATTTTAATGAATTTAAGTATCAACTCCCCCGACAGTGTACTGGGCCAACTGATGCACCTTTTATTGCTCACGAACATTCGGATTTCTATGATTTTATTTCCAGAGTAAGTTCTGCGTATGGGATTGCTGAAGAAGCGGAATCTACACAGGGAAAGATTTACCTTCAGCAAATGCAAAAAAAAATAATGTCAAGTATGTCTAATGGCACAGCTGCATCAACAACCCCTTGGCGTAAATTTATGACCCCGATCCGATACATGGCCAGTCAGAAACTTGTAGACCTTACCTTGGCAATGACTTTTAAACATATTCCTGACCATGAGGCGACAATGCAGCGCCTGAAGGAAATTCGAACTCACCTTATCAATGCATATGAACAGGCAGCGGAGAAGATCAGACAGGACTATACAAAGCAAAGGTCAAAATATGACTGTGGTGAAGGAAATGCGCAAGGTTGCAAAATCATCGAATCTCTTTACAAGGACGAGTGCCTAAAACTAGCCAACCTTGGCAACAATGAACAGCCGAAAATTTCTGCTGCTATGGTTGATATACAAAATGAGGAAGTGCGTTTCTTGCGATGGCAATTTAATCAGACTGCTTACTATGCTTTCCTTTCTGCCCCGGACGAACACACCGCACGTGCAGGCTTCTATGCTGCATGCAGAAAATATTTAAACGGATTGAAGAACCTTGTTCTTACACCATATGTCATTGCTGGAAAAAGATGTGACGGCTTAGGTTGGCCGAATGTTGCTTCAAACAAATCAGATGATAAGACCAAATCTCCAGAATGCGAAATTGACTACGAAGTCCCTTTTATTGTAGGTAAATTTAAACTGAATTGTGAAGAACTTGAATTTGAGGCAGGCGAGGGATTGGTATTTAAGATGGCTAAAAATTATAAAACCATGCAAACCACATTAAGTATCGGTGCCGGATTCAAATTTGAAACGAAAGGCAACTGGGGCGTATTCAAGGCAGGATTTGATGCAAGTATTGATCAATCCTTTTACGCAACATGGAATGCGAAAAACTCCCTTACAGACTTTGGAATGGCGATAAAGGCGGCTACGGAATTTAAAACAGTCAGCAAGTTACCGACCGAAAAAATTGGTGCTCAAAGCTTCAAGGATTGGCAAAAACAGGCAAATGGTAAAATTGAAGTAGGGTATAAGCTGGGGGTAAATTCTGGTTGGACTTTCAGTGACGCCCCTGTCAATGAAGGCATTAAAATAAGTAAGATATTGATCGACAAATATTTTCCGAGTAATAAAAAGTAATATAATTTGCTTTCAGTAGGGCCGTAAATAATTAATTTTGAGAAGCTTTGGAAGCAGCATTTTTCAATCTGTAGCAGATCAAACAGCTACAGATTGACTTATTGAATTGGAATTATTTTAAATAAAACGTCTTCGCTTCAATTAATCTCGCTGCCCACGAAAATTATAACGGCGTTATTTTTGAAAAAATACTTTACCTGCTTTCATTACAAATTTCACATCCATTATTGAACTAATCTTTTCAGCTATACTATTCTCCACTGCGATAATGTCGGCTTCAAAACCTGGTGCGATCTGTCCTATTTTATCAGACCAATTGAGTTGAATTGCTCCATTCAGTGTGGCTATCTGAAGAATTTTTTCAACCTTCAAGCCAGCATCAGCATATGAGAGCATAACACGTTTGGTGGCCTCGCCTGGAATCATATCAAGGTCATGGTAATCATCAGAACCCAGCGCAATAATCACCCCAAAGCGCGCTGCTCGCGCGAGGCGTTCTGAAAGGGGGTAGCGATGTTTTTTGATATTCTCTCTCATCTCGTCAACGTTACCTGAATAAGCCTTGTTTCCCCAACGGATTAAAGTATGCTCATCTGCGTCAGTTGGCACGAGTACAACCTTTTTGCGGGCCATCTTAATCAATGTAGAATCTGAAATTTCATATGCATGTTCAATTCCATCAACACCTGCAGCTAATGCATTTTCAATAGATCGCGAATCTGTTGCGTGGGCAGTAACCTTAATGCCTAATCGGTGAGCCTCATTGCAAACTGCCCTCATTTCCTCTACATCGAGTGAGGTCTTGTTTGGCGAATTTGTCGCATATATTTTGATCACGTCCACCCCTTGGTTAATATGAGTACGAACAGCTTTAACGGCATCTGTGGTTCCGTTGATGATGCTATATTCCTGACTAACTAAGTTCTGATGGTCGCTGTCAATCCCCAACAACTGAGCACCCTCGGCTGCAATTCCCGGACCCGAACACCTCATACGTGGTCCATTAATTAATCCACCCCGTATAGCTTTCCTCAAGGCTACGTCTCCATAATTCCCCGAATTTCCCAAATCCTGAATAGCTGTGATGCCTGACTTAAGATATGCTTCTGCTTTTACAGCCCCAGAAATAGCCCGGAACGCAATACCTTCTTTCACAAGTTCATTCTGCATACTCTCTTCAGCACGTTCGCCCACATTCTCTGTATGCAACAGATGTGTATGAGCATCAATGAGTCCTGGAAGAAGTGTCCTGTTAATTTGATCTATTATAAGAAAATTACGTTTGTCAGCAGTGGTAATATCCTTAAAGTCCTTGATGTCAGCTATTTTTCCATCCTTAACATAAACAGCTTTTGAGGAGAGAAAAATGCCTGCTTTGCTATCAAAAACTTTTCCTGCTTTGATAATATAATCGTTTTTAATTTGTGCGGAAACTAAGTTTGAGCATAAGATGAAAACAAAGCAATACAATTTGTACATAATTTAATTTTTTAATGAAACTAGATTGGACGATTTTAGTTGAATACAAAGTCTATAAATTCTTCATCTTACACAATCACATATATATGTGGTTTTTTACTTCGAACAGAATTCCTATTAGAGCATGCCAGTTAGGTTCAGGATTTTTTGTTGAATTCTCCTCATATGGAAACAGATGCGAATATTTTAAACCACATTGTTATGCGATTTATTTTTAGGTAGTTCCATTTAATTTTGTGGGGACTTTAGCCAATTAAATCGTTGCTTATGAAGAATTCACAATTAAGTCAGCATGAGATATCCGAACGTTTGGTAAGGATGGAATACCGTTACAAGGTTAGCAGAATAGTTAATTTGGCCTGCTTTGCCATTACCTTATTAGCATTCGCGATGTTTTACTTGAATCGAGACAAATTTGGGATTGTTCGGGCAAAGGGAATAATCATTGAAGATGTTTCCGGTAAGGATCGGATATTGATAGGAGCTCCTATACCTTTATCATCAGGCAGGGTTAGAACCGATACGGCTTTGATTAGGAAATATTGGGCTTCGAAATTTAAAGATCCCGAAACCTATATGAGTTGGTACAGAGGGTATCAAAATCAAATGGACGGCATTGTTATAATGAATAGCCAGGGGTTCGACAGGGTGCTTTTGGGTGATAGGTTGGCTGATCCTAATACCGGTAAGCGAATTTTTGAATCGGCAGGTTTTTTAGTGAATGATAAACAGGGCTGGGAGAAAGCAGGTGTGGGTGTTAATACAACTAAGGAAGGAAAATCGCGGGTTGCATTTGGACTAGATGATAGTGGGGGAGAAGCAGTGCACCTAATGGCATTGGAGGATGGAACCAAAGGATTGGTGATTAGTGGAAGAAATGGAAGGATGATAATTGGTATGTCATCGGAAAATGGAAATTGGTTTAATCAGAAACGGAATTTTTCGGGAATTCAATATTTTAATAACTTAGGAAACTTAGTTTGGAAACAAGAGTTCAAACACGCAAAATAACTTTTATGTTAACCGATCATTTTTTGAAAATCTGCATTTTGCCTGAATAAACCAGAGCAAAGTGACCCCGTCTCGCCGGAATAAATTTGCTGTAAAGTTTTGCTATCTGTATTTTAGTGGATTGGCAGAAAGGAGACAAATTAATTGGTTTATGCACTTCCCTGGTCGAAATATCTCTGTTTTTGTAAGTCCCATAATTTTATATCGTAATATTACGATTGTAAATATTTCCATCCCAATAATTCATCGTTATTTTGCGATTAATCTATTCAAAACTTTGGCAATGATGGCAAATCTGAGGTATGGTTGGCTAATTGGGATATGGTAATTTGATTGGACTTGAACTGTATTTTAACAATTTGTAGGAAATAGGTTCTAAAGTCTGCTTCCAGCGCTATTTTTTTTTTCGCTAAAGAGGTTTGCCAAATATAAAGCGGTAAAGGTTTTAGTTATCGAACCCTAATAACAAATAGAATTAGGAAGTCACATTAAAACAAGACTAGGGGAAACTATTGGATGATAAAATAAGGCGGTTTAAGACATCCATCTCAAACCACCTACATTCATTAATTAAACTTACCGCTCATGACGGCGGTAGAATAATAACCACCTGAGATAAAATCTTGTTTGTAACAAAAAAAGGCTATCTCCCGACAGCCTAAATTATTATAAACCAAACAAACAAATTTTTTAGGAAAGGGCTCCCAAAATATTGCAAGCCCTTTTTTGATCGGTCAACTAACCAAAGTTTATGATCATATTTTTCATAGTTAATCGTATAAACCGGAATGCTATGCTTTTGTTTAGAAAATTATTTCTTTTTTCAGGAACTGGACAACTGTACTTAGTTTCGGAGATATTTTGTTTTCTGAACATTCGAACGTCAGTTGATGGTTGAGTGGTGATTTCGTTAGGAGTGGTCAACTCACTTCGGCATTTAGGGTCATGAGCTAAAATAATGATTCATCCAAATTTATCGTCGCAGCGTGGGGTCAATCGGTTATGGCTTATTGACTACACGATAAGTTTTGATTCTTCACCCATTATCCGTCATTCGTCCACCTTTCTCCGTCTTGTGTTGTGGTTAAGTCTCTATTTTGCGCTTATCTTTGAACTTGAAACTAATCAGGGACCAATGGCCAGAAAGAAACTAAATTTATTTGAGTTACGCTCGCATCCTTACGGATTAGTAATATCACCCATGCTAGACAATTTCGATATCCATGAGGATAAGGATAAGGCTTTCTCTGTTCATCGGCATGATTCATACGGTTTGTTCTTTCTAAGATCGGGAGACATCACGATGATGGTTGAGGAAGGGGAAATTAATATGGGCGGGCCGTCTATGTTGGTGATTCAGCCCGGTCAGGTTCATAAATGTCTGCGTTACAAGGAAATTTCTGGTTGGGTGTTGTTTTTTGATGGCGGAAATCTGGATAACAGTATACGTGGGGTATTGGAACAGTCCATCGAGAAGACCTTAATGTTCAAAGATCAGGGTAATGCGCTGGTATTTTGCGATGAGTTACTGTTGACAATTTTTAACGGTGTGCAGGACAAAACGCCAGGACGATTTCGAATACAAATGCTCCATGCCCTTGTCAATGCACTTTTTTACCAGCTCGCTAATATGCAGCCTTTGCTAAAGTCGGCGGCGGTTAGCCCGGGATTACGATCGGTCCAGATTGTTCAGCACTTCAAGGATCTTATTAAGGTAGAGTTCAAAACATTTAAGAGGCCATCTGACTATGCGGGGCTACTCCACATTTCATTATCTCACCTCAGTGATACGGTTAAACGGCTCACCGGATATTCTGCAACTCATCTTATACAGCAGGAAATTATTGCGGAGGCACAAAGGCTACTCAGGTATACTGATAAAACGGGAAGGGAAATCGCTTGTGATCTGGGTTACGCTGATGATAAATATTTTATCCGCTTATTTACAAAAGTCCTCGGGCAGTCGCCCTCCAAATTTAGAAAAATAAAGTGTGCAGCAAGTCACCAGATAGAAGATGACACATCAACTGATATCATTATGGGTAACTTATAGGAAAATCATGAAAGAAAAAAAGATTCTGATAACAGGTGCCAGTATCGCAGGGCCTACTTTAGCTTACTGGCTCAACCATTACGGGTTTGAAGTTACACTTGTTGAACGTGCTCCCGGGCTTAGGTTGGGTGGACAAAATATCGATGTCAAAGGACCTGCACAGCATGTTTCCCGTAAGATGGGTATTGAAGAAATAATCCGGTCAAAAAACACGACCGAAACCGGGTTACGTTTCGTAAATGTTAAGAACAAAACGATAGCTGAATTGCCAAAGGAAAGCGCTTTGAGTATGACTCAGGAATTGGAAATTTTACGCGGTGATCTGGTACAAATCCTTTACGACCTGACCAAAGATAGTGTGGAATATCGGTTTGACGAACATATCACTGCGCTGACTCAAACCAATGAAGGTGTCGATGTTGCTTTTTCCAGTGGTGAGGCTGAAAGATTTGATTTGGTAGTTTCAGCAGAGGGCATAGGTTCTCATACCAGAAAGCTCGTATTTGAAAACGAAGCAAAATTCAATTATCTCGGATTGTATACTGCTTATCTCACCGTCGCGAAATCAGATACTGATAGTGACTGGGCGAGATGGTGCAATACCAAAGGCGGAATAGTTTTTATGATCCGTCCAGATAACTACGGTTCTGCCAGGGCTTCTATTACTTTTACAGCTGAAGAGGATGAATACAATGATTTGTCCCTGGAACAGCAAAAAGCCGCTTTGATTAAGCGGATAAAAGGTTGTGGCTGGGAATCGGAGCGTCTGATTAAAGAAATAGATCAAGCGAAAGATTTATATTTTGACAGGGTTAGCCAGGTAAAATTGCCACGGTGGAGTGAGGGTAGAGTGGCCATTGTAGGAGATGCGGCATATTGTGCAACGCCAATTGCGGGAAAAGGAACTGATTTGTCGATGGCCGGAGCGTATATTTTAGCTGGGGAACTTTCTTGCGCAAAGACCTATCAGGATGGATTTGCCGCATATGAAAGAAAAATGCGGCCCTATGTTCAAAGCTGTCAGAAGTTGCCTCCTGGAATACCTAAGCTAGTTTATCCCCAGTCAAAAGTCGGTGTTAAGATATTAAATTCAGTGGTTTCTCTGATTGCTAGCCGCCCGGCTAAATGGTTAATGGGGCTCTTTGGAAGTGAAAAAAAGGCGGTTAAAGAAGAAATCTACCTTGCTGATTACGGAAATCAATTAACTGCAAAAGTTTAGTAGTTGTAAAACGAATAATTCAAAAGAATGTAGGGCAGGTAGTGAGAACAGCAGCGTGATCAAAATCATCTGGATAAGCGGCAGATTTTGAAAAGCTGTGGAAAAACCGGTTAAGCTGAACCCCTCTTTACCATTTTTTACTCTTTATCGATTTATTGATAAATAACGTATGATATGAAAGTCGTTTTGGTGAGAAGAGATCATTCATTACGAGTTAATCCAGGGATGCTATCAAATCACCATAATGGGTGAGAGGTCTTGCTTTGAACAATATTCAGCGATGCTCAAAAACTTGATGGTCCTGATAGAAAGTTTTCCGAAGCGAGCCCTTGCAGATTATGGAGATTTCTTTAGCCTTCAGGCAATGTATGGCCAACTGGTATTTCCATGGTGGTTTTCAGTGACCATATGCATTTGTTATTTTTTTAATGCGGCCGACAGATCTAAAGTCAATTTTGAATATGCCATAGTTATCTTTTGCCTGTGTATTAGGGATGTTTTACTCTTATTTCTACTATTATCCATTTACTTATTTAACAGGGAAATAAATCATGGCAAGCCAAATCACATTAGATTCCGTTGATGATTGAAACTGGCTTTTTAATAAATCACCTATTTACACCCTTTAAGGCCGCGAGAACCTGCATTTGGTATTTGGCGCCAATCGGTATTTCGCGGGCTGAAATATAAACTTCATCTGGCGTATAAGAATCTATCTTATCAGAAGCCACCAGGTAAGACCGGTGGACCCTTAGAAAAGCAGCCACGGGGAGCATGGCTTCAATTGAGGCCAATGTAAATTTGGTGATCACCGTCCCCCTGGTCGTATGGATTTTGACATAATCCTTTAAACTCTCCACGTACTGAATATCATCCAGCTGGACTTTAATCATTTTACGATCCGCACGAAAGTAAAGGAATGCAGGGCTGGAAAAATCCGCTGCACCTTTTTTCACTGGTGCCTGTTGCGCAGAATCCTGATCAGGCAAAGCTTTCATCGCCGCTTTTAAAAACCGCTCGAAACTTACTGGTTTAAGCAGGTAGTCTGTGACCTCCAGTTCAAAAGCTTTAACCGCGTATTGCCCGAAAGCGGTAGTTAATATGATTTTTGGCGGATTGATGAGTGCGCCTATCAGCTCCAACCCGCTCAGTTGCGGCATCTGGATATCGAGAAACAGGATATCGATGTGCTCGGATTTTAGCCTCGCAGCTGCCTCTAGGGCATTGCTGCATTCACCTGCCAGATGCAACATGGGAAGCTGGGCAATGTAGCGCTTCAGAACTTCCCTTGCCGGGGGTTCATCATCCACAATCAGGCAATTGTACTTTACATTATTCTCCATGATCAGATAGCTTAATTTCCAGGTCAACAATATACATTTCCTCCATATCACTGATTTTTAGCGCATGCATTCCGGGGTAGAGGAGCTCAAGCCGCTTGCGGACGTTTTCAATTCCGATGCCAGGCATTCCTGTTTTAAGCTGTCCGGGCTTTCCGTTAATAAGTTTCATTGTTAGCCAGTCAACATTCATCGAAATATCGACGCTTATCCAGGGCCGCTCAATTAGCTGACTGGCCCCATGCTTAAAAGCATTTTCAGCGAAAGGTAAAAGGATTAAGGGGGCTATGCGGTAACCGCCGCCGTCTGGCAGCTGAAGCGAAATATCGAGCCCCTCCCCATAGCGCGCGGATTCGAGTTGAATATAATCGCGGATCATTTTAAGTTCCTGATCAAGCGGAACCAATGGCTTATTACAATCATATAAGATATAACGTAACAGCTCGGCGAGTCCCATAACCATGGCCGATGCTTTCGGGGAAACTTCCTGCGTAAAAGCATATATATTATTTAGGGTATTAAAGAGGAAATGGGGGTGCAATTGCGCTTTCAACATCTGAAGTTCTGCGTTCGCCTTTTCCTTCTCTAATCGCAGTGCAGCTTCCTGCTTTTGATAAAAACACTTCATTAGCTTAACCGCCGCGGCAACCCCGCCTACGGTGATACTACCCCGAAGACCTGCCAGCATAGCCGTGCCGAGCTGGATGTAAAAGACTGGATGCCGCTCAGTAGCAATCCTTGGCGATAAGCCGGCTCCGTTTCTATGGCGCAGGTAATCCACCAGGCTCATCGACAAAGCAGCGGACAAGGCGGAAGTGAGCACCATTAGTAATATCGAGCTCAATACCGCCCAAAGATAATCCCCTGGAATCACCTGCCTGGGGATAACCCAATACATCAGCGTGTAGGCCAGGAACATGCTCGGAATCAGGAAAATTAGCGTTTCGGGCAGCGTAATTAAAATCCGGTTAAGGAAAGCCTGATGTTGGAGCACCGGGGAAGGTGAAAAGGAGTATAACAGCAGCTGAAAAATAAACCATGCGGACCAAAAACTCAGGTGCCGGGCAAGGCGCCAGCCTCCCTCACGCGCGAAAAGAAAAGGAAGTTGCTGCATCATGGATCTGATTTCAGCTCTAATATACAAATCAATTCCCTGCTAATCCCATTCGCTGCCGGATATTCGACCAAGCCGGGTATCACGTCTATCAAAGCATTTTATCGACGACGAAATCATTCCATAGACCAGAAATGATTGTGTGTCTTTCCCCGGAGTAACTTAGGCTACTTTTTATTCCATCAATATTCCATGCCTTTACCTTTAAACAAAAAATCAACCATGAAAACAGTTTTGCTATTCACGTTTTTGTCATTCTTTTATCTTCATGTCACCGCCCAGATGGATACGACAAGCTATCCCAAAGAACGGGCAGAAATCAGGCAAGTTTTACGAAGCCAAAAACCGGGAGTGACAACAGACTGTAGCGACATGATAGCTGTGGGACCAAAAGGGGATATCTCTTTTTCTCGCCAGCAATGGTTAGCCGTGCAGCAAAAAGAAAAGCTTACCTTCAAGTCCGTCAGGCCAGTTCCGGGTAATGAATACATCCGTATCTATGAGGGCAACATCGCCGTGGTGAACCTGCTGATTAAAGTAAACCTCTTGGTCAACGGCCAGGACATCAGCATCAAAGTCCGCCGGCTGGAAGTCTACCACAAACGCTTGGGCAACTGGTGCCGGGTGGCAGGACAGGGTACCCAGGTAGACGAAGGGCTTTTTCCTACTGATGCCGGTAACAGACCCCAATAGCAAAGGCCATGAAAAAGATAATACAACAATCGTTAAAACTAATGATCGTGCTTATTTTATTGAGCAGCACTGCATGTAAAAAATATAAATCTCAGCTGAATCCGGATAAAGACAGCAAAGGCCCATACAGCTTTTCCAATACCAAGTACACGGGCCTGGCCAACGTAGGCGACCACTATTTCCCAAGGCCCCTATCACTGCGCTTCGGTGCAGCAGATGAAGTCACCGCCTGGTCGCACCTCACTTTAAGCGTTTGGAGAAGGGGAGATGTTAAGGGAAAAATAACCAAAGTAGAACAGCAGCCTCAGGGGCAAACCAAGATCACCATAATGTTTGAGCTGCCAGGGGATGAACAGTTTAACTCACCCCAGGTTTATATCATTTCTGCCGACAGAAAAAGCATTACCGGTGGCAGCACTCCAATCATTTCGATGGTGGATATGAAGCTTTCTCCGAAAGATGTCTGAAAGATTCCAGCGGTTGATCGACTTATATGATTGTACTATTAGTCTCATTGGTTGATTTATATATTTCTCTATCAGCTTATCATAACTCTATCCGCTTACAGTTTCAAGCACATAGCCAAGAATCGCATAATCGAAGTTTTAGTAGTTAAATGAGCCACCTACAGCACCTTTAAGTTCGTTGTTGAGATAGTTTTCAATATCTTCCTGAGTGAAATAATTAAAAAAATCTTCATCAGCTTTTATTTTTGGGTGATCGAACTTTGGCAATGATGGCAAATCTGAGGTATGGTTTCCTAATTGGGATATGGTAATTGGATTGGACTTGAACTGTGTTTTGACAATTTGTGGCAAATAGGTTCTAAAGTCTGCGTCCAACGCTCAGTGTAATTCGATTTACGAATTATCATGATGCTGCCATTTTAAAGAAGCTGAAATCAAAGATGACCTAGCAATATGAAGACTGCTAAGTGTTCCATTTTGTTACTAAGGCTCAAGATTTATAGCATGTACTGATGGTAAGATCACTCAATGTTATTGCGTAATTATGCTGTTTACCTCGGCAACAAAACGTTCCACCTTTTTGGTGCTAAAGAAGCTCGACAGCACCATTACCTCTTCTTTTTGCTCACCAGGCTTAAGGAAATATACCTGTACATCGGTTCCTGAGTAGATCAGATTGGTGGACTTTCTTACCGTCTGGATGCCGTTGAAATGATCAAAGGAATAAGTTTTGTTACCCAGTCCGATAGGATTTTTGCGGATGAGCTGTCTGGAACCCCGATCAAAAGTAATTTCAGTGAATCCCGCCAGGATGATCACTGGTCCTCCTATAAGGGTAAAGAGTAAAAAGAAGATTCTGCCGAGACTGAATCCACCACCCAACCAGGCATTTGGGGTAAGTTCGTGAACGCCAATTGCTAATAAACAAACGCCTAATATCAGACTTCCGATTTTGCTTTTTTTCAGGATGTATAAGCCGCCCTGTACATTAAAAAAATTATACTGGTCTATCTCCTGTCTGGCAAAATCTCCCGGAATGTCATGAGCTTCCAGATGACGGTGTATCAGCGTAACCACCTCATCCACGAAAGCGATTGCATTGGGATCATCGTTTTTTCCATAGCTACAGGATACCAAGATTCCTTTTCCATACCTGTCGTTCTTTTTGAAAACCCTGTAGGCATAGGAACCAGCCATATTGGAAACAGGAGAGATACCGTAAATTTTTGAAAAAGGAAGAGAAGTAATGTTCAGCATGCCCATTAGTTTTTTTCTCATCATACCCTCACTTATTTCAAACTCCACGGAAGTACCCGCCCAGATAACAAAAAGTATCACTACTGCGATCAGGATCAAAAATATGGATAGGGAAGAAGCAAAAGAATTTTGAAGATAATAAAGATAGAACAGGTATCCGGCCAGAAATAGAACGGACAGGAAAGCGGCAAGAATATAGGAAAGTCCATACGGGTAAACCGTGACCCGGCCTGGCTCAATCCGCCAACGGGTTTTTGATAAAGATTTCAGTGACAAGGGCTGTAAATTTTAAATATGTAAACATTATCCAGGTTATTTTGGTTTTAACGAAGTGGTAAAACAAATAGATCCTGGACTGATTAGCTGAATTTTACAATGCAATCCTGAATAATTGAGAATAACGCTATTGGGAAATCATTCTCTCATCATAATCGATTCATGGATTGATGACTTCGAAAATTTTCGCGGATCAGTTCTCGTTCTTCTTTCCTGATTACACCTGGATAAATGGCTGTGATGCTTTTTTATTTAGTATTTTGTTTATCGTTTTTAATTCAGTGTGTTCTTGAATTGTGTTATTAAAATTAAAATAAGACATGTACAATTATCTTGTAAAAAAACTTATTAAAAAATCATTTGGATTGGTGAACGAGCGTCGTTTTAAAGAATTGCTAAAAAGCACAGTTCCAAATGTCCGGCATTCTTTCGCAGGGGATCATTCCTTAGGCGGTACCCGGAATGATCGGGGAGCTTTTCAAGCCTGGCTGGAACGATTATCCCGGGTGATGCCTAAATTATTTATCAAAGTCAACCACATCGTAGTCCAGGGCTGGCCTGGAAATACTTTAGCTATTGTGCGTTGGACGGCGACAGCAATATTGGAAAATGGAGACCCTTACCTAAATAAAGGGACTCACTTCATCACGCTAAAATGGGGAAAAGTGACAGAAATTGATGTCTATGAAGATACCTTAGCTGTATATAATGGTTTGGAAAAGCAGTTTAAATCTGGAATTGAAGAAGCCAGAGCGCCTCAACTTATTAGCTGATAAATCAGCAAAGCATTGTTATATGGGCTTATTTGCGTTATTTTGACGTCTTTTCTTAATAATTTTGCAATCTCGTCTTAGTGAATTTTCGCTTAATTTCAAAGGTAATAGAAATTAAGCATTCCCGGTTATTGGGAAAATATTTTGCGGTCGATGCATGAGTTCGTAATTTTATAATAGCTTGGCCAACACTATTTTATATTACCCTGACTATTTTCAAAACCTTTTATTCTTACTGAGTGGATAACCGGACAAATAATCATTTCGAAAATTAGGTTGGTCATACAGTAATTCTCTATCGAAAATGTTGATCTATTTAAAAAGCGAGGCCAGCTTTGAACTTAGGTTCTCCCGTTTTAAGTCCTTCCCGATGACTTTTCCCGAAGGATCGATTAGCACATTGGCCGGTATTGTAGTGATACCATATAATTTATAAGGTATGTTATCATTTCCTTTCAGATCGGATAACTGTGGCCAGCGCATTCCGTCTTCCTGAATCGCTTTCAACCATTTTTCACGGTCGCCGGCCTGATCAATGGATACGCTGAGCACTATAAAACCGCGATTCTGATAGCGGTTATACGCCGCCAGTACATTCGGATTTTCTGCCCGGCATGGTCCGCACCACGAAGCCCAGAAATCCAATAGAACATATTTCCCCCTGTAGTCCGATAGCCTAATGATTTTTCCATCCTTATCGGGCTGGCTAAAGTCTTTTGCATCCATCCCTAATGTCACCTGGCGGCCGAGCGATAAGCGCTTATTAATCTCCATGCCCATAACCGAAGCTTTGAGTTCCGGCGAAAGCGCCTTAAAACTTTGCTCCACCTCATCTAGCCAGCGGCTGTCACGAACCAGATCGCTCAAGGTTTCAAGGCTTACCATTGAAGAGGGATGTGCCTTGATAAAGGCAAACCTGACTGGTACCATTGAATCCATATGCGTAAAGAAAATACTTTTCACTTTCCGTACAAAAGCAGTATCGAGCTGCTCGGTCGGGCTGAGTTCAAAAGGATCTTTCAAGGTTAGCGATTTCTCATAGTAAGGTTGTAGTGCAGCTTTGAGCTCCCCATAATCAAGGTTTAGCGGAGTTCCGGTATTGATGGAGTGACGAAGGGTATCTTTAGATCTAAGTACAATACTCCCTTTTTCTAAATAAATCGTAGCTGCATCGAAAATTAAACCCGAATATTTTGGATTTTGGTTACGGTATAGGCTCGCCCTGACGGGCGAAGATACCTCTCCTGAAAATGCAAATGTCTTCCCTTTCACCTGTACAGAATCCTCCACGAAACCTTTGTCTGTACGATAGGATAGGAAAATAATATCACCATCCTTATACTCTTCACCATAACCAGAAATCGAAAAACGAAGCTGGGCAAAACCTGGTAATCCTGTTAGTGTAAGCAATATAAACAAACATATGCGCATGCACTAAGATAAACTATTTGAACAGTATTGACAAATGAGGTCCAATTAGGTAGGTGCCATTAGTGTCGATTGAAAGAATTTTGTCAAACCAACTGTGCATCTGAAAACTAGTTGGTTCATGCAAGAGAAAACCAGCATCAAATTTACGATTTCAGGAGATTACTTTACGTTATAATATGACTTGACAAAATCAATGATGCTTTCCCCCCGGGCATTTAAAGGAATATCAGGTAAGATGCCAAAAGGGTCGATAGGTCTCTCAATGACCTCCATTGATCTTATTGATGTCGGATACCGAAGTCTTGCGCCACCAATGTCGATGATGTTTCCGTTATATCCATCTATACATCCTGCTGTTGTTTCTCCAAAGGTTATCACTTTTTTGCTTTGTTTACATTTTAATACAAAAGTCTCGCCACTGCTTGCGGTAAATCTGTTGGTCAACAGGGCTACCTTTCTTGGACTTTTCAGCGGTTTAAAAGTATCGCTTTCAGTGCTTTTTTTTGCCATTGCAATCTTATTTCTTGCAGTGCTGTCTATTGGATCCAAATCTTTTAGTATGCCAAGTTCCCGGAACATTTTACTGTTTTCCGCTGACATGTAGTAGCCTACACTGGGCATCTGCAAAGATTGGGTCAGGATGTAAGGTAAAAGGGATCTGTAGGTTCGATCGCTTCCCCCACCATTGTTCCTTACATCTACAATGAATAACTTGCAAGACTCTAAAGCAGCGTGGTTGGTGAGCATAATGCTATCAACTACTTTTGAATATTTTGGGGAGCAGCTTGGCAGGGTAAATAATATTGCAGTGCTGTCTATCCATTTTAATGTCGGTTTGTAGGGATCGATCAATGTCAATTGCGATAATTTCGGAGGTGCCGGGCTGCCGTCGTATACCGAAAGTCTACGCCAGTGGATATTGTTGTCATCAAGAAGTGTATGGGCAGTGGTGAAATGTATTTTAGTGGCCATTATGGTGGAGTCCCGCATATAAAAATCCATATCATATCCATCTATAGACTTTTTTAACCGCATTTTAAGCATGCCCCTTTTGAAAACATCATTATCGGCGGAGACTACAATTCCATTGAAAATATCATACTTATAAACATCTGGTAAAACTGCTACCCGGTATCCTTCCATTTCCCACAAGCCTTCTATTGGATCTTTTGCAATATTATTATTGGCCCATCGACGCTTTGCCTGCTTCAAGTCCAGAGGCAGTTTTTGATACTTCACTTTTGTAAGCTCTTTATCCACTGTTACCCATAAATGTTTGTCCTGGAAAAATGTTACCCAATCATCCATTAGGCTTTGACATTTGCTGGGTGATGTTAAAATTGATGCTTTTTCAAGATACACTAAATTGTATCTTTCATATAATTTTTTATTATCATGGGGAACTTTAATGTGATATAAGGCGTAGTTTTCTTCTACGGATAAAATTGCGTTCTGTAAAATCATTTTACAATTACACTCGCTTGAAGCCGAGGTACTAAAAGAAATCAGAGTGCAAATTAAAACGATGATGAGTTTTAGATTAGGCATGAGCATTGGGTTTTCCGCTTGGTAAATTGATGGGTAAAAATATTATTTTCTGAATTTTACCTGTGTAAAAAATTAGTTAGCCTTGTCAATCCAGAGTCAATTAATACGACTAAGAACGCAAAACAAATCTATTTGATTGATTATACCAATTTCCGGTCAGCAAAACCATTTTGGATGAATTACGCAACACCAGACAAAGAAGTCTTTTTATTTTGCAAATTCCGGCAATCATTATTTATTAATCTGAGTATACATTACTAAATACAAAACAGCTTAATCTTTACAAATACTTCGATATGCAAAAAGTCACAAGTTAATAACCTGCGACTTTTCGCATTCCAGATCATACTGTTTATGATAATTTAATTTATATCCATAAAAAAGCTAAGAATCAAGATATACAAGTAGGGTTATTGCAATCCTCACTTCTCACTTGACTATAGCGCTAACGTAACTAATTCTTTGCCGTCCGTAATCTATGTACTACATTTCTTTAAACCAGATGGAGACCTCAATAAGGGATAATATCAAAACGATCAGATTCAAGTTCATAGCTTTTTTGATTATGATATAAGCTATCGCTAATGAGCTATACTCCATACCGAAACTGAGCCAGCCTCACAGTGGAAATCTGCCCATCCATCTTCACCAATAAATATTTCTCCTTGCGCATGACCAAGATGATCGATAAATTTTTTTCCTGAAAACTTTTGGCCGATTTCCATTCTTTTTATTCCCTCATCTCCATTGGACATCACAACAGCAATCCCGGAATGCTCATGTTCATCATCCCCCTCCCTGGTCCAGCCTATACAATTCGGAAAATCAAAATAATCCCTTTGATAGCCATAAGCACGGCTTTTTCTTAAAGCAAGCAGGTTCTCCAACTGTGGCATAGCCTCCATAGTCACTTCATGATCAAACCCGTCGGTCCCCGTATCTGTATAGCTTGACCCGTAAACATCAGAATAGAAAATACAGGGATAGCCTGCCTCTCGTAAAAGAATCAGTGCATAGGCGTGTGCCCTGAACCAGGGCTCTACAGTTTGCTCCAGAGATTGTAATGGTTGGGTGTCGTGATTTTCAACTAAAGTGACAGCAAGTTCTGGTCTGGATTCAACTAATGTTCCATGCATGATTGTGCTTAAGTCAAAGCCATTGCCTTCTTTGGACGCCCTGGAGAAATTAGCTTGCAAACACGCATCAAAAAGTGACATGCGACCATTAGTCGCTTCAATATACTTCAGCATTGCTTCCAGGTCATTCGGGGACCAATATTCTCCTACGGTAAACATTTCCTGGCCGGTTTCTGCTCTCAAAAAATCTAACCATTCATTGTAAAAATCAGCTGGCATGTGCTTAATGGCATCCAGCCTTAGCCCGTCAAATCCCGCTGTTTTGTAAAACCATAAGCCCCAACGCTTTAATTCTTCCCTCACCGCGGGATTTCTGAAATCAATATCTGTCAGCATCAGATAATCATAGTTTCCGTTTTCCGTATCCAATACATCCGCCCAGCCTTCACCATATTGGTTTTGAATGCTGTATACGCCAGTCTCTTCTGCTCGGGCATCATAATCAACACCTGTAAAACATTGAAAATCCCACTTGAAATCAGAATATTTTCCATTCCGTGCTGGATAGGTGAACTTGGTGTAGGCTTCTATCTCAAATGGCTCAGAAATGAATTCATTTCGGTTTTCAGGATTTACTTTTCTGACCATAACGGGTTCATGTTCATCCGCTCCACCAAGATGATTTAAAACAATATCCGCGTAAACCTGCAAGCCTGCATCTTTCGCAGCAGTAATGGCAGCGATAAATTCATCTTTGGTTCCATACTTGGTTGCTACACTTCCTTTTTGATCAAATTCTCCCAAGTCATAAAGATCATAGGAATCATAACCAGTGGACTTGGCGCCTTCCATTCCCTTGTGTGCCGGAGGAAGCCATACTGCATCTATTCCTTTTTCTTTCAGTTGGGCGGCATCTGCTTTCACTTTTTTCCACAGACTTCCGTCTTCGGGATAGTACCACTCAAAGTACTGCAACATCGTATGATTTTCCATTCTAAGTTTATTTTAGAACATAAAACCTTGAATATTGATCATTGTTTTGGGTCAGTAATTAAGTATTGTGTAATGACATTGTTAAACCTCGGATAAAAATTTATGGCATGGAGGATGTAACATCAATGAGAATTCAAACGCTAACCGATCCAAAACCCTATAATTTTCTAAACTTTTCAGCTTCATAAAATGTTCTTATCATTAAGACCCTAATAACCTGTTATAAAATTGAATAAAGAAAATTTCTCTGATCTTCCTGTTTCTGGTAACGATCCGGCAAACATCAAACTCCTGAAAGCAGCACTGGATTCCTCTATTTCCGGTATAATTATTACTGATAATACGCAGTTTGATAACCCTATAATATATTGTAATAAAGCCTTTGAAAAACTATCCGGATATACCAGGGATAAAGTTATAGGCCGTAATTGCAGATTTCTTCAGGGAACCGAACGCGATCAGCAAGCTAGGGAAGACATACGTAAGGCGGTGAATGAGGGACATTCCATTACCGTAGAACTCCGAAATTATCGTAAAAATGGAGAGCTGTTTTGGAATGAACTATTCATCTCACCGATCAGCATTCATGACGGTAAAGTGTCCCATTTCATTGGGGTACAGAATGACATCACCAGGCGAAAAAACGCGGAAGAAAATCTGGCGTACGAACGTGAACAAGTGGAACTTAAAATTCAGGAAAGAACAAAGGAACTAAAAGAAAATAAAGAGTATCTTGATAGTATTGTTCAGACCATTAGACAAGGTTTGTTGGTGCTTGATCCGCAATATAAAGTGATTTCAGCGAACGATTTCTTCTTAAAAACTTTTAAAGTAGAGAAAAGGGAAACTATAGGTCGCTCGCTTTATGATCTTGGAAATGGTCAGTGGAACATAGAACAGCTCAGGATATTACTGGAACAGATTTTGCCTAGTAATAATCCGGTTTTAGACTTTGAGGTTGACCACGAATTTCCTCATATTGGTAGAAAACTCATGCTCCTGAACGCCCACAGGGTGGAGCTAGAGGGAAGTTTCAAAGACAGGATACTGCTTGCTATCGAAGATATTACTGAAATTAGAGCATCAGAAAACAGAAAGGACGATTTTTTATCTGTATCCAGTCATGAATTGAAGACTCCATTGACTACCATTAAGGGATATAATCAAACCATTCTGAAGTTATTGCCCGCTGATGTTAACCCAAAGATTGCTCTGATGGTCAATAAGTCTGGGAAACAAATTGATCGACTGCAAAATATTATTACCAGTTTACTTGAAATGTCCAGAATACAATCTGGAAAACTTGTATTGGATGCTGATAAAATCGATCTCAATCAGTTAATACCTGAAATTTTAGAGGATATGAGCGAAGTGGATCAGAAGCACCGGTTGCATTTCGAAAGCCAGCTAACCAAGACTATTGCTGGTGATGAATCCCAGATTTCTCAGGTTGTTCAAAACCTTTTGACCAATGCCGCCAAATATTCTCCCGATGCTAAAGATATTAAAATCGCATTGTCGGAAGTAAGTAACTTTGCAAAAGTATCCGTTACAGATTTTGGGGTTGGAATAAGCCTGGAGGACCAAAAAATGATTTTTGACAGATTTTTCAGGGTATCCACCATTCAAAAACACTTTCCGGGAATGGGCATAGGTCTGTACATCAGTGCCCAGATAATAAAACAGCACGGCGGAACATTGTGGGTAGATAGTGAACCTGGAAGAGGTGCCACCTTTAGTTTTACATTACCATTAACAGAAAAAGGTGACCATCATGAATAGAAAAATAGTTATTTGTGATGATGATCTTGACATCGTTGAAATGTTGGAAATTGTGCTGGAGGATAGCAATTTAGAGGTGATAACCGAAACGGACAGTAGAAAGGTCATTGAGTTGATTAGTGATAATCACCCGGATGTAATACTTCTTGACCTGTGGATGCCAGTGATTACAGGGGATCAGGTTGTAAAACAAATTCGTAGTGACAGCTCAATCGCAAACATACCAATATTGATCATGTCTGCTGCACAGGATGGCCATCAAATTGCACAGGAAGTCGGTGCAAATGGTTTCATTTCCAAACCATTTGATATTGATCAGCTGATAGAAAGAGTCCAAGAATTTATCACTTAGCGCACAATAGTTTACAGGTTCACGTATCGAGTAATTTCTGTTTTGATTACAAGGTCTCTTAATCTTTGGAAAAGTATATGCCATCTATGGATCAACAATTCAAGGTCTATCTCAAAGCACTCGGACTATAATTTTTTCATAGGGTTGTCAGTTAATCAAAACAGTCATTATGTGACAAGCTAAAAATTTGTGAGCAATGCGAGTGATCAACCTAAGTACCAGCCAAAGCTTCATAGATGTAAAATCAGTTAAATGGCAATTCAAAAAATGCTATTGTTCCCTTGCCCGCGGGATTGGATAGCATACCAATCCTCCCTCTATGGTGTGCAATGATTTCAGCGCAGAGGTACAATCCTATGCCACTTCCTTCCACTAAATGACTGGTGTTTGCGATGCGGTAAAATTTTTGAAATACCTTCTCGCGCTGTTGTTCTGCAATTCCTATCCCGTTATCAATAATGGAAACACGGATGCCTGATGCATCACCTGATAGTTCAATATCTATTGTCGATTCACCCGGTGAGTATTTGATCGCGTTGTTTACGAGATTTGTCAACACCTGTGAAATTCTATATTTATCTCCTGAGACAATATAGGTGCCTGTCAGGCACGTAAAATTAATTTCAATTTCTTCATGAACCAGATTGGCATTCGATATCACTTCTTTAATTAGCTGGTGCAAGTCTACCGGTTCCTTTTTAAGTATCAGTTCAGACTTGATGTGCTGATTGGCCGGGATGATCTCTTCTATCAAACGTTCAATTTTTGCATTGGCGGAAATGGCTCGTTCTGTGATCAACCGGTGCTTGTTATCACCAATTTCAGAGATGAATTTGTACAGCAGTTGCAAATAGCCTTTAACTATAGAAAGGGGTGACTTTAATTCGTGAGTGGTAATATTCAATAGCTCATCCCGAAGGGTTTCTATTTCTTTTTTTTTTGAGACATCGATAGTTGTTCCGAGGATGCGAACAGGAAGCAGATTTTCAAATATTACAGTACCCCTGACATGTAGCCAATGCACTTTTTGGTCAGCATGTCTAACACGAATTTCGAAATTATACGTTGGTGAATCCGGGTGCATGGCATTTTTTATCTCTGATTCGCGTCGCCACCGGTCTTCAGGAAGGATAGCTTCAATGATCCTCTGCTCTGTAATAGGCTCATCCATAGACAAACCTAAATTGATTCTGTTTTGGGTAGTACACTCGATAATCTTTGTGTTCAAATCCATTTCCCAAAATCCTAACGCTACCTGGGACAAAGCGATAGCCAGATGTTCTTCAGAAATTCTGGCGGAGTTAAAAAAATTTCTCGGCAATATTTTTTGCTATTTATTTTAGCAAAGATAAAAATCGTTTGTCCAAAGGCAAAAAAGAGCAATGGATTTATTTTATAAATGGATCACTGTACCATTCACAGCAATAACTGATTGTGTTTTGGTAACCTTATTTTTACATATTTGATAACGATGCTTGCAATGTTATACATTTCTGCATAGCATATGAGTGATCGAAGATCTCCGTTGCGATCAAACACTAAAAATTTCAGGGGAAATTTTCGAGTTTATTAAGCATGTTCGAAGCCAGAGTATCTTAATGTATCTGTTCAAAAACAGATACCGGCAAACAAAAGTCACTTTTGTTTTCCAGGCAGCTTTCCGTCCCATCAAACAAAATGGTTCAGGTCATAATATTACTGGATACAAACCCTGAGGTTTTATCGATGGACGCGTTATCAAAACTATTCAAGTTACGATTGTATAAACATCTTGATTTTTGGTTTGTTAATCTGGAATGAAAGAACATAAACAATTTATGCTAAAAGCTATATCCTTGTCTAAAGAAAATCTCAAAACAATGGATGGGGGGCCATTTGGCTGTGTGATCGTCAGAGATGGTAAGGTTCTCAGTGCTGAATCTAACACAGTTACACGTGACTGCGATCCCACTGCACACGCTGAGATCAATGCCATACGCGCGGCTGCGAAAAATATAGGTAAAGCGGACTTAAGCGGTTGCATCATGTATACCAGTGCAGAGCCTTGTCCAATGTGTCTAAGCGCAATTTACTGGTCTAATATCGCTGAGGTTTATTATAGAAATACCAAACGCGATGCGGAATGGGCAGGCTTCGGGGATGAATTTATTACTGTTCAATTACAGAAGAAAATTGAAGCGCAGAAAATCACGTTCTCAAGGATTTTTGCAAGTGAGGCAATTACAGTCTTTGAAGAATGGGTTTCATCAAGTGCCGAAATGAAAGATAAAATTAAAGACGGATCGTTATAAAATTATACCTGCCTTGGGATTGTTATCTTAATTTTCGGCTAAAAAAAGGTAGATAAACAAATAATAACTATAAAGGACGTTTGGATAGATAGCGACTGTATCGGAGAGAAGATGCTAGCATATGATATTTTTCGATATAACTTTAGATGATGAGGTCCAAAATGGGTAGAGCACTCGCGTTATAAGACAATTTGTTATTTGCGAAATGGCGCATATATCTTCAAAAGTAATATAGTAATATTCAATAGGGGAGGGTTATCATCGTATTTTTAGAATTGACAATGTTTCAGTCGCTATGTATAATGTGTAGTTGAGTTGCTGCTTGTCTGGCTTTTTTAAACTGGCTTTATTTTGTTAAATAGGTTGGTAATCATTTCTTTGCGACTGTAAATGTTTTGGTTTCATACAGTAATGAATTATCAGAAATTCCTTGTACGATAATCTGGAAAGTTCCTGTAATATCACCCGTAAAAAATTTCAACTCTTTATCCTGCCCCGCCGTCACGATTTCCAAGGGTGACCATAGTAATGTTGAGCTATAGGCAGGCGCCGGCATTGACAACTCAGCTTCATCTAAACTATATTTTTCGCTGCTGTAGTTAATACCGTTAATAGTGAGAGCCGAATGCTTATTGGTTTCTAATTCGCATCCCTGGTATATCAACGGAATATTTTGAATAATTCTATTGTCGCTGACAATATGCCTCATATATGTTTTCCCTTTTTCGGGGATATATGTTTTCCAAGTATGGCCAGAAAATGGACAATTTAAGCACCAGGTTACACATAGGTAGTCACCGCACCTATTTCTGCCTTCCTTTTCGGTATGTCCGGTGGGGCTGAATATATTTCCCTCCCTTTGCGCCTTGATCACAACTTCCTTCAGCATATTGGTTTTTTCAAACCCTGCCAAACCTTGAACATCATTGGATACTTGAAGAATGCTTATCCCCCCCGAATGTGATTCGATCACGGTGTTTAAAGATTCGTTCAATTTGATATAGGGATTTTCAATATTGATCTGGTAGTTTTCTTTATTCGATTCGTTAACATTTAAAACGACTTTTTTACCCTGTTCAATACGCAGGTCTTGATGTGTCAAAATAAACTTTCCCGAATTGTCAGTCTCTATCACTGAATAATTATTGCCCCGCAAAACCGATAGTTTAACCGCCCGTTTTAATTTTTTGCCAAAACGTGTCACCTTGCCTTTAAATTCTGCTGAAGTGTAGCTCGACGAACCGGGGTCTGATGTTTTTAACATGTCTGTCCAGCTATATTTTCTCCAGCCTTTAACCAACAAAATGTCTTCAATATAAGAAACGTTCCTAAAGTCTCTTCCTGAATGGTCAGTAGGCATATCGCCAAGTTCATCGGATAGATAGTGAAAGCTTTGAATATCCTGGGTTAATGCGCTTTGCAGTCGGTTTTGCTGTACACATGAAATGGAAACAATACCTGTATTCGTATCTTTAAAGTATTTTGAAAGATTGAGTTTTAATTGGACAGTTTCTTTAGTGTGGTAAACCGCTTTATCTGCATTCACAATGATTTTATCTTCCTGATTGTAGTGTGAAAAAAATAATCTTTCCGATTCCGGCCTGCCAATACTGTCAAGTAGTGTTAAGGCAAAAACTCCCCGGGGCACATCCGCTAAACCGATTTTGATCGTCCGCCCAATGGCGGTTGTCAATAGTGGAACATCAGCGTAAACACTTCTATAGTTGTGTAAGAGCAATCGCATTTTCCTGACATCGTTAGTTCTTACCTGTATTTTTATGGTATCATCGACAACAGCTTTGGAGACGTTCATGGCCACAATATGATTTATTGCAGGAGGCAGTTGATAGGTGACGTTTGCATACACAGCCGGGTTTCCCTGGATTAATTTGAATGTATAATTCTTTCCAGCTTTAGGTAACATTCTAAATTTGTTCATTCCGCTGCTTAGCGTTTGGATGGTATCTAAAACTTTATTATCCTCGAGAAGAATCCCTTTTACCCTGGCCGGTTCGCCATTTATCGATTTCGCTTCCCATCCAACAGTATTAAGATTGTTGGCAGATAGGTTCCCCCCTTCCGGATAAAAACAAATTTTTAAACTATCTTTTTCTATTGCAGGTAACTTCAGTTGAAGTCGTTTAATTTCATTTTGGTTTTTTATAGTCGCAATCAGCAGTGGATACTGGGGGGTGATCTGCCCCCGTGCGATACTAATTACATTTTGACCTGTTTTGGATGCTTTAAACGGCCGATCCGGCAAATTTCCGACCTTAATGTTGACGTTATAATTGGATTTTCTTTTGGTTTCCTCTTCGATGTTTAACGAAATGCGGAGGGAGTCTGCAGGGTCTGTATCAAGTAGCGCAAGTGTAGCCTTAAAATTTTCAACTACGATGGTTTTTATATTTATCGCCTGCCTGAAAATATTCGTCGGCTGACCGTTTGAATCAAGTAGATTCGTGTAGCCTATGATATGATATGCCCCAGGAGCTATTGTATCTAGTAACGACAGGCTGCCTGCACACAAACCGTTTTCAAATGCAAATTGGCCGGATAAGTTAACCTTATTGGTAACGTCATCAAAAAGGGCGATAGATAGCGTATGGTGTAATGCAACATGTGCAGAGTCAGCTTTTGTTAAGTATGCTGAGAACCAAATTTTTTCGCTATTGGTGTATGTTGTTTTGTCGAAGTGAATGAAGAGCCCAGCATTCGAAAAGCTCTGGCCATATTGAACTATTTCCTGACCAATATCGATAGATTGATTCGCTTGTTGAGCCACACATTCTGCCATTGGAAGTGTGCAGAGCATTAACCAAAAATATCTAAATATAAATTTCATAAATGAGTTGAAATACCAGTGCGCATTGTGTCTGCAGAGCGTTTCTCCAACAAGATAGAAAAAAATATACGCTGAAAAAAACAATGGTAAATTACTGTGATTCTTTAACCAGGGGCGCAAGAGTAATAAAGCTCGAAACCGCATATTGAAAACTTTATATGAGTTGATTGGCAAAACATCAGGACAGCTCATTTCGACCTTTATCAGAACATCTGTGGGAATAGCTGATTAATTAGATTTGTCCGAATTAATTTTACGCATTTCTAGAACAGGCAGCTCATATATAAAGCAATAGTAAAATAGCTTCTTGAAAATTCTATGTTGTATTTGAAATAGCGATTCTTATGTAGCGCGATAAAATAACCTGACACTTGGATTTGTGGGTGTCTCAAAGATTCAATTTCGGAAGATATCACGCCACGAAGCTGGCTCGGATTTTTAGACGATGGTAATAAAAAATTCATTTGCTGGAATTATTAAAAATGCATCATGCTTTACAAGCATTAGCAGATTGTAGTTATTTATAAGAAGTTTTAGTAAAACTCATTGGCAGAAATAGATGCAAAACTTTAAAATAAAATCAGGGAAAACTTTCCCGGCATGTATTGGTTATTACCTAACTTGCTAAGCTATTTGGAAAGAACTTACTTCATTCACTTTAACAATGCCTTTTTTTTTATGTCCGATGCAATTAACAAAGATCAGTTGGAGCTATTTAACCATTCACCAAATTGCCTGCTGGTCGTATCAGGAAATTTTGATATCGTTTCGGTAAGTAAGTGTTTTTGTGACGATTATGCATTGAATATCCGAGACTTAGAAGGTGTCGGATTAAAAATAGCCTTAGATCGAATATTCGCCAGAACGAGGCTGAAAGGGCATTTATACTATGTTGAAATAGAATCATGGCTCAAAAATCATGTAGCTGATCTTTCTGACAAAAAAACAAAGTCTGATTTTTCCAGAAATTTTCCCGGCGCAACTTACAATGCTGTGGAAAGAGAAGATGCGCTGCTCTGCATTTTAATTAGTTTTACCAATGCCTTGCTTGACGGCGTTCTACTGGACAAATCAGAGCGGGAATCTACGCTCCAGGCCATGGCGGACGAAACTGATATTCTGATTAGTATTGTCGATGATTATGGTAAGGTGGAATACCGAAATCCTGCATGGGAACGTTTTATCGGGAGCGCTATGCCTGGAGAAGGGAGATTCAAATGGGATGAGTTTATTCACCCAGAAGATCTGGAGCCCTTTCAAACCTTATTATATAGCTCAATTGTCGCACGCACCGATTTCAGTTCTGAGTTTAGGATTAAAAATCGATTCGGGGAATTCCGGTGGTTAAGGGTTGAAGGTGTGTCGCGGACAAGCATCCACGGAAGATTCATGGGGTATATATGTACCGGATTGGATATTACCCAAATCAAAGACCAGATCGAAAACTTAGCGAGCCTGAACGGCGCACTGTCTGATGCTCATGCACAGCTGAAATCGAGCAAGGAAGAACTTCAGGCAGCTTTTGACGCCGCGGAAATGGGAAGCTGCAGCCTTGATCTTAAAACATTAAAAGCGGACATGTCGGTCCGGTACAGGCAACTTTATGGTCTTCCTTTAGCTGGTGATATCAATTGGGATATGGTAACTGGCGCTGTTGATGCTGATTACAAAGATGAAGTCAATGAGGTTTTGAGCCGTGCAGCGAATTTTGGAACGCCGGTTGACAGCATCTATCCGATAAGGCACCTGATCTCAGGGGAGAAGAGGTGGATGAGGGTGATAGGCAAAGTGAGATCAGACGATGATGGTAAACCTGAATCTGTGTACGCAGTTGTAATAGATGTGTCCAAACGGATGGAGGAAGAAAGCAGGAAAAATAGATTTATTGCTATGGTCAGTCACGAGCTGAAAACACCGCTGACTTCGATCAATGGCTATGTTCAATTATTAGCGCATAAGGCTTCCAGAAGCTCCAACGCGGAATCAATAGTGGTCTATCGCAAAATCCTTGGCCAGCTCAAAAAGATGGACAGACTGATCGCTGGTTTTCTTAATATATCAAGACTGGAATCGGGAAAGCTGGAAATTACCAAGGGTCCATTTGATATTGCTGACCTGGTTCTTCAGCTTAAAGAAGAGTTTGGTACTGAGGTCTCCACTCATCAGATTGTCCTGCAGAATACCAGTTCACTCATCATTAATGCGGACAGAGACCGTATCGAGATGGTTATTCATAACCTTTTAAGTAATGCAGTTAAATATTCCCCGATAGGTTCAGAAGTTCTGATTGCTTATGGACGGACTGAAAATGCACTCATATTTACAGTGAGTGATTCGGGTAAAGGCATCCTTGAAGAGGAAAAAAGTCAAGTTTTTGATCGTTATTTTAAAAGTGAATCCGCTCAGGAAAAAACAATTGCAGGCTTCGGTATCGGGCTTTTTCTATGTGCTGAGATTATTAATCTCCATGGTGGGAAGATCTGGGCTGATAACCTTTCGGGAAGCAAGGGGGCTGTTTTTGGGTTTAGTTTACCTGTTTAACTTGCAGTTCTGTTTGCACGGATTATAGTAATTTGTATAGTTTAGAGTTATCCTAAGTAGCATATAGTCTATAATTTAATTTTCAAATGATATAGTCGCAAAATCTAATTCCTTATCGATAATTTAAATTTATCAAACGGATTCATAATAGCGTTCGGAATCCTAGATGAAAATAACCTGATTAAATACATTTCGATACAGCGACACCACAAATCTGCAGTCAGTTTTTCTTCGTAAATAGCTCAAACCATTACTTCAATTAATCTTTTAAATGAGAGGGTAAATGGTACAAAGGCGGGGTTGTTTTTACGCTCTGCATTCTCTGGCAAAAGGTGTCATGAGAGGGGCTTAGGATAAACTATCTTATTGTCCGGGATGGAATGATTTGTACAGGGTTACAAAGCACCGTTTAAACAACCGCCTTTAATTAGCAATCTGGAATGATTATAATAAAATGAAGATAAATAGCCAATATCGTCGGAAAAGTTTTGATGCATTGTATTTATTTTTTTACCTAACTTCATTGAATTAACATCGGAAATGGTTGCACCTTGGTACTCGCTGCGCCTTGAATATTTTAAGTATTTTTCACAACCATGAAATCTAAAAATCATTTTGACTAAACCAATCGCGAATAGGCAATGTTCTTAAATTGCATCATCCCTGGGAAATTTTGTGAGTAGAGATCATTCATCAAACAGAATTTTTAGAAGTGATGAGCATACTTAATCTCACTAAAACCTATTCAAATGAAAGCAGCAGTTTTTCACAAGCCTGGCGATATCCGGGTGGACAATGTACCTGATCCTGAAATTTTAGACCCCAGAGATGTAATTCTAAAGGTAACTTCAACAGCTATCTGCGGTTCTGATCTGCATATTCTCAGTGGAGCGGTTCCTCAAAAAGATCCCATGGTGATGGGACATGAATTTATGGGTATTGTAGAGGAAGTGGGATCTGCAATCACTAATTTAAAAAAAGGTGATCGTGTTGTCGTGCCTTTTCCAATTTCTTGCGGGAAATGTTTTTTCTGTACCCATGAGGCCTCACCGGCTTGTGACAGTTCAAATTACAAAAATTATGGTCCTGCTGGAAATGTTGCAGATCAGAAAGGTGGTGCGCTTTTTGGCTATACAGATCTTTATGGTGGGTATTCAGGAGGCCAGGCGCAATATGTAAGGGTGCCTTATGCAGATATCAGTCCGAGAATCGTCCCTGAGCACCTAAGCGATGAGAAGGCACTGTTTTTAACTGATATATTTCCTACAGGTTGGTCTGCCATTGATTGGGCGCAACTCAAAGGTGGGGAAGTTGTAGCTATTTTTGGATGTGGCCCGGTAGGACTGATGGCCCAGAAGGCTGCCTGGATTAATGGTGCGAGTCGCGTCATTGCCATTGACCCATTAGATTACAGACTGGCGAAGGCAAAAGCCGTCAATAATGTTGATATCTTAAATCCCCATCAAGTTGATGTTGTGGAAGCAATTCGTGAAATGACCGGGGGGCGTGGGGCAGACGTATGTGTTGATGCTGTTGGCTTTGAGCCGGAAAGATCTTTATTTGACAGGCTGAAGGCAACAATCAATTTTGAAAAAGGATCCATTAAGGTTCTTGAGTTATGTTTTGAGGCGGTGAGAAGAATGGGTACCGTATCAATTGTCGGCGTTTACGGTTCTCCTTATGATAATTTCCCGATGTATAGAATATTTGATAAGGGCATTACCATCAAACAGGGACAGGCTCCGGTACTGAATTATATTGATAAACTGATTGAACTGGTGAACGATAATAAAGTTGCTTTGGACGATATCATTACACACACGCTTCCCCTTGAAGATGCTGCGCATGGCTATAAGATTTTTGATGAGAAAGAGGAGGATTGTGTAAAAGTTGTGCTCAAGCCCTAAGTGCTATGAAATCTTTTAGTGGGGCAGATAACTAAGATTGTTCTGCCCTTTAGATCACGGTGACAATTCCGTTCCGCTTGAACGCTACGGTTAGTCTGACTAAAATTTAAAATAAATAACACAAAAAATGGAAGAAAGTAAATCTCCCAATCAAAACGGGTACATCAGGTACTCTGACGACATTGAGGTCAAGCAGCCTAACGAAGATGAAGACAGCAGAGCTGTGGTCGAATCAATGGCAAGGGTAAACAAAATTATGTTTGAACGCTATCGTCATGCTATTCGTGATGCCCATGCAAAGAACCATGGTATATTGCGTGGGGAGCTGGAGGTCTATAATAATCTTCCTGAACATCTTGCTCAGGGCCTCTTTAAGCAACCAAAAAAATATCCTGTGATCATTCGTTTTTCTACCGCTCCGGGCATGATTGAGCCGGATAAAAAATCTTCCCAACGTGGAATGGCGATTAAAATCATTGGCGTAGAAGGGGAAAAATTTCTTCCTGAGGAGAAAGATGAACTGACTCAGGATTTCCTATTGGTTAATTATCCAATTATCCCTACTGGAACTGTCAAAGATTATCTTGATCAGCAGAAAAAGATTGAGGACTATATCAATACGCCTGATCTTTTTCAAACTGTTCAGGGAGCGATGTTGGTTGCAGGGCGGAAGATTAAAAACCTGCTTGGTCAGGAGGAGGAGCCAAATAATTTCAGCACTCCAGGTTCGCACATCCTGGGTGACCGGTATTTTTCTATGGCTGCGATTCGTTACGGTGATTATATAGCCAAGATTTCTATCGGACCGAAGTCTGAAAATGTAACTGCCCTTCACGGAAAAGATATGGATGAGCAACTCCAAAAAGATGAACCGGAAAGCTTTCTGACCACCATGGTGAAGAATTTCTTTAAGGATCAAACTGCGGTTTATGAGCTTTCGGCACAATTGTGTAAGGACCTGAAAAAAATGCCGGTAGAGGACGGTTCTGTACAGTGGATGGAAGAGGATAGTCCTTACCAGCCGATTGCGAGCCTAACCATTCTTCCTCAGGATACTTTTAGTCCGCAGAGACGGGTATATGGTGATGATGTGTTAAGTTATAATCCATTTCACTGCCTTCCTGCTCACCGCCCGCTGGGTAATATCATGAGGGTTCGCAGGTTAGCTTATGAAACTTCCTCGAAATACCGTCATCATATGAATGCTGCGCCAAGGGTTGAACCCAGAAGCATTGATGAGCTTCCGGATTAATTTTTAATAGGGTAGTCAACAATTACCATCAGTCTCAATCTTCAGGCCATCCTGCTAGAAGATTGAGATTTCTATTTGTTTTTATCTTTTCTTTGGAGTAAAATGTTGTTTTACTTTTTCCATTTGTGAGGAGCTCTGATGCTGCTACTTTCTGGAGTTCAAGTTCAACAAGATCTGAAAAACCTGACTTTCATTAATGTGTTGAAGCAAGATCATCATGTGTTCATCGGCATACCTGCGGTAAAGGTAAATCTGCGTCACTGAGGGCCTTCTATGCTTTCCTCGATCTGTTCTTGAAATCCTGGCTCCTACGGTTTCATAATAACTGTTGAAGGCATAGTTATAACCGTAACCGAAATCCTGGGAATCTAAGAAGGTGAATGGTTTTCGATCCGTCTCCAACGCCAAGTTCGATCAAGTCTAAGGATCCTTTCCCAATACTGCTGACAAGATCGGCGGTCTTGTTCTGAAAGATGTCCAGTTCTGATTTGGTGAGATAGTATTCAGGAAGCTGCATAATCTGTTGAAAAAGCGCATCGCCGGTTATCATAAAATATTTAGATGAAAGTTTTTGGGTGAGCAGAAAGACCAGCTTTTACATCTTTCGAAAACTGCTGCTCTGTAGCCTCAACTTTATTAGGTTGAGGTAGCTATCCTGGTTCCAGACCTGATGTCATTGTTTTATTTTTAATTAGGTTGTGATCACAATTTTTCCACCTCCGGCATTGCTTTCCATAAACTGGTGTGCCTGAACGATTTGATCGAGATGGAATATTTTTTTAATTGGCGGGATGATTTTGCCTTGTTCAATCTGTTTGATGAAATTTAGGAACGCTGCATGTTCTACCCGGATCTGTCCACTGTCGTAAACCGTTAAACTTACCGTGGCCGGAATATAACCCATTGGATCGAAGTCGCGAATGGACCATTGTTCGGAAAGCATGCCGGTCATACAAACTTTTCCAAATGCTGCCGTACAGGCCAGGGAATCTTTTAGGGTAGGTGTGCCCACAAGTTCCAGAACTTTATTAACCAAAGGTATTGACTTTTCTTTTAGTTGCTCAAAAAGATGCCCATTATCAATGAATACTTCGTCTGCTCCATTATCTTTTAACAAATTCATTTTGGATTGATCTCTGGTCGTTGAAATAACCCTGAGCCCTGCAAGCTTTGCGAGTTGTGCTGCAAGCAGGCCGACTGAAGAAGTTCCGCCCCTAATGAGCAGCGTTTCTCCTGCCTGTATTCCTAAAGCCAGATTGAGCGAGCCATGAGCGGTTTGGAACATCTCTGGTAAAGCACCCAGGATCTCCCAGGTCAAGCTGCTTTCAAATGGACTTAATATGTTTTTAGGCAGTATCGCATATTCTGCATAGCTGCCATCATATTGCCTGCCCATGCCACCCATAAAGGCTGCCACTTTTTCTCCGGGCTGAAAATCTCCGGAATGATTATTGATTACCTCTCCAACACATTCTATACCAAGTACCCTTGGAAAGCTTACATCCGGCGAAAAGCCCTTTCGCGTCATCAGTTCTGACCTGTTCAATCCGAAAGACCTGATCCTGACCAATACTTCGCCTTCTGCGGGTTTAGGTACTTTTCTCTGTTCAATCCTGATATTTTCAGCACTGCCAGGCTGATGGAGCACGGCTGCCTTCATGTTAGTGGAGGATAACATTGTTAAAAATGTAACGATGGATTTTCCAGGCGTTATCAATTTTCCTGTAGACGAAAAAATCCCTGCTCGTTTTTTCTATCGCTGCAGCTGAACCTGGTTTCCTTTGAGAAGTTGTTGCCTTTGCAATTACGGTCGCAAAATCATCGTCGATACTAATATCTTGAATTTCGAAAGCGATGTGAAATGCATTAGCGGCCAGAAAGCTGTTTGCACTGGCTTCAAGTTGCTGCGAACTTAATGTTTCGAATCCTTGCGGCATAAATTTCCCGTCATCCGTAAAAAAGTCCTGAATCAAGGTGCCGTTTGCAGTATTCAGCGTAGTGGCAAATCCATCAATAGCTTGCCTCAATTGCTGTGTTTGATCTTGGTATTTCATCGTGCTGTTAGTTAGTTAGTTTCTGCTTTGATAATCCCAGCTCTTAATACCTTGGTTTTTTATACAACCTTTCGATATTGGGTTTGATGTCGGTGTCATAAACTTTGTCCATCCATTCTTCCTGCGGAACCTCAATGATATCAATAGAGATTGCGGCTTCATTTTTTCCGGTGATGCTCACAATATTGTCGATGATGGCTTTTGTTAATTCCTGTTTCTGCGCTTCAGTTACGTCCGGATAGGTTTTGATAGTGATGTGTGGCATGTTGAGTTATAATGATGTTTTGAAATGGCTGGATTACCCAGCGTTGTCTGATGATTGCAAATCTCCGGAACTTCCGGGATATAAGGTTATGAACCAGTACAAGAAATATCATTGAACTAGTTTAAGGTTTTGTGCTTAAAATCGGGACAATCTTTAGGAGGATTTCTCATTATCCGTAATAAAGTTTTGATGAATCCGTATTTTTCTATATTTACAAAATTAAATACAGAATGTTGTCAGACTCAATAGCAATAAAGACCGATCAGGCGCACGACATGTTAACCGGTTTTTTTAACGGTATTTTTCCATTGGACAAAGAAGCAGCAGAGGCAGCGAAGCAGGTATTCAGCCTTCGTAACTATAAGCGCAGAGGGTTATTGCTTCAACAGGGCGACGTCTGCCGCTTTTACAGTTTCGTGATCTCGGGTTGCTTAAAGCTTTATGCTGTAGATCATAATGCGATTGAACACAACCTTCAGTTCGCGGTGGAAAATCAGTGGATTGCGGATTTTAACAGCTTTTATGAACAAAGTCCAAGTAAGCTTTACATTGAAGCAGTTGAACCTTGTACAGTTTTGCAGATTCAACATGATGACCTGCTTCATCTATACACTCATTATCCCAGGTTCGACAGGAACTTTCGGATCGTAATAGAACGGAAATTCATTGAACTTCAGGATCGGGTATTGCAAAACATCAGCTATACAGCTGAGGAACGCTATCTGTTGTTCCAGAAGAACTACCCTGACCTGGTTCAGAGATTGCCTGGAACGCAGATCGCTTCTTACCTGGGGATCACTTCCGAGTTTTTAAGTAAGATCAAAAGGAAAATCATCGGGAGATAGCAGCCTGCTTATTTTTCCTTACTGTCACATTTCTGAAATACCCTTCAGTGCCTATATCTACCCACAAACCTAAGCTTCCTGTCTGGTTAGCGCCCATTTTGATTTTGTTAACAATAAAGTTAGGGTTTTGACTACCATTAATGTAAAGCTTTGCACTGTCATCTCTAACGACAACTTTCATTTTGATCCATTCATTTGGCGCAATATCGGCATAAGTCTCGAATTCTCCGGGATTGATTTTTCTGGAATGATTGAACTTGAAATCCGGATATGAAAAATATTGCACAGATCGGTTTCTCCTGATTTGGTTTTCGGCAACCGCATTGGTCGGTCGAAGATAGATACCTTCAAATTTTGAATCATCACTATTGATGTGAAAGGCCAGTCCTATAAATGCCCTGGCACTATCGGGTGCGTTGGGCAACAATTTCCCCATGACTTCCAGTTCAACGGTTCCTTCACCGAAGTTAAAGTTCTTGATTTACATAGGTGGGTTCATCCACTTTGATAATCTCTGGTGACTTTACTATGCGTACCGCATTTTTCCCCTGCTGTCCATCAAAAGAAACCTGGACAAGGTGTGGAGAAAGATTTTCTTTTTTAAGCGAAATCTTTTGGGCATATGTAAATGAGGTACTCAAGGTAATCGTCAGGATCAAATTGGTGATGTTTTTTTTCATAGCTAGTGATTTTGAGATGCTAATTTCAATAATCTACTTCAAAACTGTCAATAACATAGTTCAAGTAAATTCCTTGAACTATGACAAGAGATTGCGAGGATGTGTTTCGCAATGGCGTTAAATCAAGGTATTCTTGCTAGATTCAATATGTGCCCGTGCCATTTTCTGGAATTCTTCCGGTGTTTGTCCGGTCTGTTTTTTGAAAAACCTACTAAAATACGGCCGATCGCTAAAGCCTAAGTCGTAGGCAATCTCCTTGATGGTGACCTCGCTGTGAATAATCTTCCGTTTAGCTTCCAATACAATCCGGTCATGAATGATCTGTGTGCCAGTTTTACTTAGTTTTTCTTTTAAAATCTGGTTGAGCCTTTTTGAACTTATGCCTAGTTTTCCGGCGTAGAAATCAATATTAGTTACCGACTGGAAATTGCTTTCTAAAAGCATCAAGAACTCATAAACCCTTTTTTGATGGATATCATGGGAGGTAAACTCAAGGTCCTTAACGGATATCAACTTTAAAAGAAGTACTTTGAGCAAGGCTTTCATTATTCCATAGTTGTGCTCCTTTTGATATTCACTTTCCATGATACTATAGATACTGCCAAGTGCTTTGGATGCATCCTCATCAAGCCTCAGGCAGGAGAACTCGCCTTGTACATTGAAAATACGGAATAGATCCAGCAGAAAATCCTTATCTTCTTCCTCTAGCATGGAACGCTTAAAGGAAATTAATTCTCCATTCTTCCCGGCTTTATTGAGTTGGTGAACCCTATATGGCGGAATCAGGTAAATCCAGTCTCCCTTAATCCTATAGGCCGGATCGGAAATTCCATGCAAGGGATCCTCATTCTTCAACCATACGATCTCAAAAAAATCCTTTCTACCGGGATCGTTCAGGTAACTTGGCGGACAATTGTTCAGATTACGGATATACAGCACCGCCCGTTCAAGTCCCAGGGTATTTTCATCATTCATATTACAAAGATATAGTGTCCACATTATTCTTATTGGACAAATGGATAATTATGGTGGACAATTCGGAAATGGGTAAATAAATGATAGATTATTATGACTTTTAATCTACCCAATTTCCAGATAGTACCCCTTAATGCGCTGTTTGTATAATGATAGGATTCCCATCCAAACCTACCTTTGGACAGAAAAATAAGATTATGAACACAGAAGGAATTGAACTTGAAAGCCTGGATTTTCAGCGATTGAATTGGGAACTACAGATGAACATGGATTTAGTGCTCGAGGAAAACCTGAAGCTAGTCAAGAAAATAGATACCGAAAATCTCGTTCCGCTGATCAATTCCATCCAGCACCTGGAGAGGATCTTTCTGATCGCGGCCGGTAGGTCCGGTTTTGCGCTTAGGGGAGCAGCAATGCGTTTGATGCATCTTGGACTTACCGTCTATTTTGTTGGTGACACCACCACACCGGCAATCAGAAAAGATGATCTGCTGATCGTGGCCTCCGGATCAGGAACCACCGCGTCAATGGTAAGGGCTGCCGAAAAAGCAATTTCGGTAGGAGCCAGAGTAATCGCAATTACGACTGCTCCGGAATCCGAGCTGGCAAAACTGGCGTGCCATACCGTACTCATACCCGCTGCAGGAAAACAGGACTTTGAGGGTGGAAAATCCAAACAATATGCAGGAAGTTTATTTGAGCAGTTCCTTTTTCTATTAATGGATGCAGTTTTTCAGTCGCTCTGGAAAATGGACGGAACTCCGGCAGAAGTACTTTGGGAGCGGCATGCAAACCTTGAATAATAATAAAATAAATACAAATCATAAATAAATACAATCATGGCAAAATTACAAGTAGCAATAGATTTATTAACAACTGAAGAAGCATTGGCATTGGCAGCAAAAGTTGCTCCATATGTGGATATTATAGAATTGGGTACTCCATTGATCAAAAACATGGGCTCCACAGTCATCACGGCAATGAAAAATGCACATCCGGACAAACTGGTTTTTGCTGATTTAAAAACCGCTGATGCAGGAGAACTGGAAGCGGATATCGCATTCAAGGCAGGTGCAGATTTAGTAACTGTGATGGGTGCGGCAGGAAATGCAACCATTATTGGTGCAGTTAAAGCAGCAAAAGCACACGGCAAAGGGGTTGTGGTAGATACGATTGGTTATCCTGACCGTGTAAAGAGAGCACAGGAGGTAATTGAGTTAGGTGTTGAGTTTGTTGAACTGCATGCTGGACTTGATGAACAGTGGACAACAGGGTACTCAATCCAGGTGTTGATTGATGAGGCTGCAAGAGCTGGTGTGCCAGTTTCAATTGCAGGAGGGGTAAACATTGATAACATAGCCGCAGTAATTAAAGCTGGTGCTCAGGTTGCTGTGGCAGGCGCAGCAATTTATGGCGCTGAAGATCCAGCGGCAGCAGCAAAAGCTCTTCGTGAGGCTATCGATGCCGCATAAAGTTTATTTTAAGCAAAAAAGGAGTTCTTCGGAGCTCTTTTTTGTTTGAACGTAGCTTTTCTTTATCCTCATGATAGATTCAACCAGTAGAACTTTTTATAAAGCATAACATCTTTTTGAGTGTTTATAAATTCGTGTTTCAGTTGACACACAGGCTTTCGTCTGATCAAAATACATCCAGCTATGATTTTTTCCGTTTTTTAAAACCAATAACTAACCTATCTTAAGCTTTTTTGCTATCGTAGATTAATTGCTTTCGGTGCTTTCATATGCAATTTTAAATTGTCAATAACGACACAAAAATTATTTAAAAACCGTTTAATAGAATCGTCTGCACTTCCAATATGCTTAATGCTGATGCTTTTAATACTTTCAGCGCAAAAGCACACTTTAAATCAGAAATCGATTCGCTCAAAAATCATATCAACGCTTACAGTAATGAGGCATTAGTTGTTTAAATTAGGAAAAGTTCTCCGTTTGTTCGATTAAGTTCTTTATAATCTCTGCCGTTGATTGTTCTTTAAATTCACTGATAGATTGTCCTATCCAGAGGTTTAAAAACTCTGGATGTCTTTTGAGTTTAGCGACTCGCCGTAATTCGGCTGTCAGCTTATTTTGGTATGGATAGGGCAACATGATTCCTGAATTTTCAATTGGATCTATGAATGTATTTCTTATTCCTCGGGCATAACGTCCTGAAAAACTTTTTGTCAACATTATATCAGCCTCTTTAACATTTCTTATCCGGTCTTTTTCAAAATCTAATAGCGCACTTTCTGATGAACCCAGAAGCAAACTTCCGATTTGAAAACCACTTGCACCCAATGTTTTTGTTGCCAGCAATGTTTTTGCATTATAAATTCCACCTGCGTAAATAATTGGCACTTTTATGGTTTCGCTTACTTGTGACAATAGTGATAACCCGCCAATCTTAGGAATGTCTTCCGAAGTAAACTTCCTCGATGTCCTCCTGCTTCAAAGCCTTGTACGCAAACAATGTCGACTCCCGATTTTTCTAAAGTAATTGCTTCATGTACCGACGTGCAGGTGCCAATCAGAATCGCTCCGTTGCGCTTCAATTTATCAATGCTTTGTATGTCGAGGTTGCCAAAGGTGAAACTTACAATTTTACAGTTTTGAGAAATGATGGCGTCAATTTGTTCGTGATAGGTATTGACTTTTAATTGATCGATGTTTGGAATGTTTAATTCCAAATTGTTTTCTTTCGCTAACTGCTCAATGAAGGTTTTTGCTTTAGCATATTCCGCTCGGAGTTCAGCTGTGATTACAGGGATTTTATGTACGAAAATATTTACGGCAAAGGCCTTGTTCGTGAGTTGTTTTGTTAACTGGATTTGTTCAATGCTTTTTTCAGCATCAAGGTCTGCTAACGCTAACGAGCCTAAACAGCTTTTGCCGGAGGCGGCAGCAACCATTTCAGGCGTTGTTACCCCAAACATCGGTGCCTGCACAATGGGATAATCGATGCCTAACAATTGCGTAATTCTACTTTTCCATTTCATACCGGGTGATTTCTATTATGATAGCACTAATTTCAAAGTTTAGCTTATGTATCTGATTATTGAAAACTTCATTCGATCGAACCATCTTCATTCGAAGACTGGTCCATTGATGTAACACAAACGTGAGATACGAATCTTTTGTTGTAAACACTTTTTGGCTAACTTTGGCGCATTGAAAAAGCGCATTACCTTAACGATCCTGTTGCTGTATTTATTCTCTACTACTGAGTTTAGGGAGATACTGAAACTTCCTGTGCTGTTTCAACATTTCAATGAGCATAAGCAGCTCAACCAACAGTTAAGCTTTTTCGGCTTCATTTACGATCATTATAATTCTGTACCACACACTGACAATGATCAGGAAAGAGATGATCAGCTGCCGTTCAAAACGATTGATATGAGCAGCTTTTTAACGCCTGCAATTCCTGTTACCCATTTAAACAATTTCGAAAAGGCGGTTAAAATAATTGTCAAGAACGATGCTTTCCATTATACCGAAAGTTATATCCCAAGTCCGGACGGGGGCAAAATCTGGCAACCGCCCAAAAGCATTTCCTTAATCAAGGTCTAGGATATGCCCCTTTTTGTGGTCATTCCTTTTTTTAATTGAGAAAGATCATATTCATTTTTTATGCTTAATAGAATCATTGGGTTTTCTGTAAAGAATAAACTCATTGTGGCGTTGTTTACCATCGCCCTAATTATATATGGAGTTTTTGAACTCTTTAAATTGCCGGTAGATGCTGTGCCTGATATTACTAATAATCAGGTTCAGATTATTACCGTGGCACCCTCATACGGTGCAACTGATATTGAGCGATTGGTTACTTTTCCTGTAGAACAGGCTAGCAGCAATATCGCAGGGATCAAGGAAATAAGGAGTTACAGCCGTTTCGGGTTATCGCTGGTTACGTTGGTTTTTAATGATGATGTGGATGTTTACTGGGCCAGGCAACAGGTTTCAGAACGACTGATTGTCGTACAGGAATCCATTCCTGATGGAATAGGGAAACCAGAGATGGGTCCTATTTCCACCGGGCTGGGCGAAATTTATCAATATGTGGTAAGGCCGGAAAAAGGCTATGAGGGTAAGTATGACATCACTGAACTTCGCACCATTCAGGACTGGGTAGTTCGCCGCCAGCTGCTGGGCGTAAAAGGCGTAGCTGAGGTAAGCAGTTTCGGTGGGAAGCTCAAACAATATCAAGTCGCTATCAGTCCTGGCAAGTTGCAATCGCATGGAATAACCATTGCCGATATTTTTGATGCGCTGGAAAGTAATAACCAAAATACAGGTGGCGCTTACATTGAAAAACAATCAACTGTACTCTACATCAGGAGTGAGGGATTGATTGGCAACAAAGAAGATATTGAGAATGTGGTCATCAGGAGCAACAAGGATGGAGCGCCTTTATTGATCAGAGATGTTGCTGAAGTGGTGATCGGTGCTGCCACCAGATACGGCGCACTGACGTACAATAATCAGGGTGAAGTTTCTGGTGCTATTGTGATGATGCTGAAAGGCGCAAATAGCAACGTGGTAATCAAAAGCATCAAGGAGAAGATTGCTGAAATCCAGAAAACATTACCTCAAGGTGTGGTGATTGAACCATTTCTCGATCGTACCAATATGGTATCCAATGCGATCAGCACGGTACAGACTAATTTGCTGGAAGGTGCATTGATTGTAGTTTTTGTGCTTGTATTGTTTCTGGGGAATTTCAGGGCTGGTTTATTGGTAGCATCTGTGATCCCTTTGTCAATGCTTTTTGCTGTTATCATGATGAACCTTTTTGGAGTTAGTGGTAACTTGATGAGTCTTGGTGCTTTGGATTTTGGTTTGATTGTAGATGGAGCGGTCATCATCGTAGAGGCCGTCATGCATCAGCTTAGCCATAACAAACGTTTTGCCGGCCTGAGCATGCTTTCTCAGCAGGAAATGGATAAAGAAGTAAACAGTGCTTCCGCTAAAATGATGAACAGCGCAGTTTTCGGACAAATCATTATCCTGATTGTTTATCTGCCCATTTTTGCCTTACAGGGTATCGAAGGCAAGATGTTTAAGCCTATGGCTCAAACTGTTGCTTTTGCATTGCTTGGCGCATTTATACTCTCTTTAACTTACATCCCGATGCTGAGCAGTATTTTCCTGAGTAAAAAGATTAAGAGCAGACAAAATTTTTCAGATCGGGTAATGGCTAAAATCGAATATCGATATCAATCCTTGCTCGTAAGGGCGTTGAGAATCCCAAAAATCATCATAAGTTTTGTGGCTCTTTTATTTGTGATGGCTGTTTTTCTGCTGAGCAGGATGGGTGGCGAATTTATTCCATCAATTGAAGAAGGTGACTATGCAGTTGAAACCAGAGTGCTTTCCGGTAGTAGTTTGAATACCACAATGGAAAATGTACAAAAGGTTGCAGGAATTTTAAAATCGAGGTTTCCGGAAGTCATTAACGTCGTAACCAAAATTGGTAGCAGTGAGGTGCCCACCGAACCCTTACCGATGGATATGGGGGATATGATCATCAATCTGAAACCCAAATCGGAATGGACAACGGCTAAGTCTTTTGATGAACTCTCCGAAAAGATGGGCGCAGCGGCTGCCGAAGTTCCGGGTGTAACCACCAGTTTTCAGTTTCCGGTACAGATGAGGTTTAATGAACTGATGACAGGCGCCAGGCAGGATGTGGTGTGCAAGATTTTTGGAGAAAACCTGGATACGCTTGGGATTTTTGCCAAACAGTTGGGAAATCTGGTCAAAACTGTAGATGGGGCTACAGAATTGTATGTGGAGCAGATTACCGGTACACCGCAGATTGTAATTAAATACAACCGGGCAGCCATCGCCCAATACGGTTTGAATATTTCGGAAATCAACAGGAACATTAATGCTGCTTTTGCGGGTCAAAGTACAGGTTTGGTGTTTGAAGGGGAGAAAAGGTTTGATTTGGTAGTTCGCTTGCAGCACGATCAGCGAAAGGACATCCAGGATGTTCAAAATTTACTGATTCCGACGCCAGCAGGGACACAAATACCTTTGAATCAGGTGGCTTCAGTGACCCTGGTGGATAGCCCAAGCCAGATTCAGCGTGAGGACACAAGGCGTAGGATATTGGTCGGTTTCAATGTAAACGGAAGGGATGTGGAAAGTATTGTGGAGGAACTTCAGGAGAAAGTAGTCGCCAAAATTAAACTGCCCACAGGTTATACGGTGAGCTTTGGCGGATCGTTTGAAAATTTAAATGAAGCGAAGTCACGCTTATCTGTCGCTGTTCCGGTGTCATTGGTACTGATATTTTTGCTATTATATTTCGCTTTTAATTCCATCAAATATGGCTTACTCATTTACACCGCCATTCCGCTTTCGGCCATTGGCGGGATTTTTCTGCTCAGCATGCGGGGTATGCCTTTCAGTATCAGCGCCGGCGTAGGTTTTATCGCACTTTTTGGAATTGCCGTACTCAATGGAATTGTACTGGTCGCAGAATTTAACCAGATCAAAAATTCGGGGGAAACTGATTTGAGAAAAATTGTGACCAAAGGTACAGTTACCCGTTTAAGACCCGTACTGATGACCGCTTTTGTAGCCTCACTTGGTTTTTTGCCTATGGCTTTAAGTAATGGCGCAGGTGCATCGGTGCAAAGGCCTTTAGCCACGGTAGTCATTGGAGGATTGATGATTGCCACGCTACTGACGTTATTTGTATTACCTGTTCTTTACATTGCCTTTGAAAAGGGAATCAAAGCAAAAGTTGTGAAACCTGTTGTCGTCACGATTTTAGCTTTTATGGCTTTTTTACCAGCTGGCGCTCAGCGGAAAATTTCTGTCAATGAAGCCGTTGAAACCGCCGTGGCGAATAATTTATTGATCAAAAACCGATACTTGAGGGCGGAACAAGCCAAACTGCTCATTAAATCAGGAAGCAATTTTTCAAAAACTATTATAGGGGCGGAGTATGGAAATTTCAATAGTCCACTTACTGATGATAAGTTCAGCATATCCCAAAGTTTCAGCTTGCCGTCCGTGTATAACAGGCAAACAAAGCAGTTGAGCGAGGAATGGAAGGCGATTCTGATGGAGGTTGATGTGAAAGAGGCGGAAATTAGAAAAGTCACCAGGGCTGTATTTTATGAACTGTTGCTGATAGCTGAAAAAAGCAAATTGCTAAAAAGGATGGACTCGGCCTATACTGCATTTTTAAGGATTGCCACGCTGCGACTTAAGGCAGGGGAAACCAATATGCTCGAAAAGGCATCTGCGGAAAATCAGTTGTCGCAATTAAAGATACAAGAGAAAAATCTTATACATGAAAAGGAATCACGATTACGCGAACTGATGCTCCTGATGAATACCGAGGAAAAACTTATACCTGTTTCGGACAAATTAAAGCTGGGGGTACCACAAGCCGATAGTTCGACTTTGGCCTCACATCCTTATTTGAATTGGCAGCGCCAGCAGGAAAATGTTGCAGCCGCATCCCTCAAAGCGGAAAGTGCAAGGCTCTTGCCTGACATTTCATTGGCCTATAATAATATGAGCCTGCAGGACGGCATTAGTTATAACCGTGGAAACCGGTTTCAGTCTGTGCAGCTTGGTGTAGAAATTCCAGTTTTCGCAGGTGCCCAGCGGGCGAGGATAAAATCGGCCAGGACACAACAATTAATTGCAAAAAATGATACGGATTATCGAAGGAAACAACTTCATACGGAGTTTGAAAGTGCAATAATGCAGGTAGGGCAGTATGAGGATATTGTGAATGAATATGAAAAGACCGCGTTGAAAAACGCTGTTGCCGTAACGCTTACATTAGACAGGCAGCTCAATAATGGAGAGATTAACTATCTGGAGTGGACGATCCTTAATCAACAATCTTTACAGGTGCAACTTGATTATTTCGATGCTGTAAATAACCTGAACAATAGCATTATTAATTTAAATTATCTTTTATCAAAATAACAATGAATTTTAAGTTATATCAACGGTTTTCTATCCTTGGAGTATTGTCTGTTTGCCTGTTTGCTTGTAATAGCAAGGAAGAAAAAGTAACAGCGGAACCTCAAAATAGAAATGGTGACGTAGTGTATTTGAATGCAAAACAGGCCAAAAACATCAACCTGGAAGTTGGCGAAACGAAATTACAAGAGGTGAGCAATGTGCTGAAATTAAGTGGGCAAATAGATGTTCCACCTCAGAATCTGGTTTCAGTTAGCATTCCTTTGGGTGGTTATTTAAAATCTACAGATATGTTGCCTGGAACTAGGGTACGCAAAGGACAGGTATTGGCGATAATGGAAGATCCGCAGTACATTCAACTCCAACAAGATTACCTGCGGGCGAGTAACAGACAGGGTTTTGCCATTAAAGAATATGAACGCCAACGCGAATTAAACAGTACGAAGGCCAGTAGCGACAAGGTGCTTCAGCAAGCAGAAAGTGAACTGAAAAACCTGAATGTGGAAACTGGTGCATTGGCAGCAAAACTGAGCATGATTGGAATCAACAGCAGGAATTTAACGGCTAGAAATATTTCGCGTACCATCAGAATTTATTCTCCTATCAATGGTTATGTTAGTAAAGTAAACATGAATATTGGCAAATATGTAACCCCTTCAGATGTGATGTTTGAGCTCATCAATCCTCAAGATATTCATTTAAACTTAACGGTTTATGAAAAAGATCTCGATAAGGTTTCCATCGGACAAAGGGTAACTTCATACACCAATAATAACCCGGATAAAAAGTTTAGCTCCAGTATTATTTTGGTTAGCCATTCATTAAACGAAAACAGAAGTGCCGAGGTACACTGTCATTTCGATCTGGATGATAAAAGCCTGACGCCCGGGATGTATATGAATGCTGAGATTCAGCTGAATGCTAAAAGAGAAAAAGTGATACCAAATGATGCCATCGTGAATTTTGAAAACAAAGACTATGTGTTTGTTAAAGAAAGCGATTCCAGCTTTCGTATGACTCCTTTGCAAAAAGGCATATCAGAAAATAACCAAACTGTAGTTGGAGGGGGGCTGGATGGGAAGAAGGTCGTGTTGAGAGGTGCTTATTCGCTATTAATGAAATTAAAAAATACAGTTGAATAACTTTCATAAGAGGAATTATGGAAAGGTCCTCGATGCTAAGTGCTATTCAAATTCTTAGCTTTTGTGAAAGAATTTGGATAGTATTTGCATTGTATAAACAGATATAAAACCAGTGTTTGGTCTAGGTAATTAGATAATTACTAATGTTCTAAGGTATCTGGGTTTCACGATTGTTCAATATCTTTGCACTTTCTAAATTTTTTAGATATTTAATGTGCTATGTTTTGAAACGCTCATGAATTACATTTAATAATTTTTGACATATTTAGGTCTGATAAGGCTCGGGTTAAATATTTTAGATTTAAAACCACTTTACATATGCTTTTTGATTTTTTTATCGGATATATGTTGAATTCAGCAACAGGTTTTTCTTCTATTGAGACTAAATCATTGTAACATTTTTTAGCGCTATTAGAATCGATCAGCAAGACTCAACTCTTTATGCTGTTAGTATTTGTTTCCGGGATAACAAACTACGCATGAGGTGTCAGGTTAACTCGAATGGTAGTTGTTACGGGTCATAGAAATGGCATTGTGAGGTTCGCAAAGATGAAGTAAATCATTAAACAAATGGGAGGAAAGATTCACTAAACTAACCAGTTTTTGATTCCGCTCAATCCAGATCATTTGCTATACTATGCATAACGAATAGACAAAATATAAATAAGAAATTATAAATTAAACATAGCGAATGTGCAAACGTCCATGGCAATTCTGCCGGAAAACTAAACTTTTTAATCTGAGTAATTTGCACATTGATCTAGTGGTACTGAATAAAGTACTGAATTGTTAATTGTTATTTTTTTTCATGTAGGTAAAGTTTTTTCTGATAGAGAAACGAAGCCAGCTGATAGTATGAAATCGTCTCATTGGTTAGCTTTTTATCATTAGAAATTTTTGTAGACCCACCTGTTTTGAAATCCGGACGAAACGTATTTATTTTTTTGTTCGGATCAAGTACTACTAGTTTGCCATTTCGCAGGTACCCAAGACTCTGATAAGTGCTGATAAATGCCCTTTGTTCCGTATCTTCCATTCTTACAACATCATGGCCAAAGAACTTACTTTGATAGCTAAAGTTCAGGTACCCGAGAATAGTGGGTCCAATATCAAGCTGTGCGGTAAGCTTATCAAATTTTGATGGTGCAATATGGCCAGGCGCATAAAAAATCATTGGAATATGGTATTTATCTACCGGCAGTTGGACCTTTCCTGCACTGGATGCGCAATGGTCCGCCACTACGACAAACAGCGTATTTGAAAACCATGGCTTTTTTCTGGCTTCCCTAATAAATTTTCCAATCGCGTAGTCCGTATATTTCACCGCACCTTCTCTACTTGTTTTGGAGGGAATGTCTATCCTTCCTTCAGGATAGGTGTAAGGGCGATGATTGGAAACGGTCATGATCTGTGCAAAAAAGAGTTTCCCATTTTGATAGTCTCTGTCCAGTTCGCGTATCGAAAGTGTAAATAAGTCTTCATCTGCTACACCCCAGATGTTGGAGTAATGTATTTCAGAATCATTCAATGCACTTCTATCGGTTACTTCATAGCCGTTATTGGAAAAGAACTCTGTCATGTTATCAAAATACCCATAGCCGCCATAGATAAATCTTGAATGATATCCTTTGGAACGAAAAACGCTGCCCACGGTAAAAAGGTATTGGTTATCCGGACGTTTCACAATTGATTGTCCTGGGGTTGGAGGAATACAAAGGGAAAGTGCTTCGAGTCCTCTTACCGTGCGTGTACCGGAAGCATAGAGGTTGGTAAATAGCATGCCAGCTTTTGCCAGGGTATCTAGTTCAGGTGTGATGTGTTGATTATTGCCAAAGCTTCCCAAAAATTCAGCACTTAAACTCTCCACGCTGATCAGCACCACATTCATCATGTTTTCCCGCTGTTTACGCTCTATCATTCTTGATGTATAGCTATATCTTTTGTTATGTGGTGTTTTACCGAGGATGGGCTGGATGATAGACACTACCTCTGATATCGGTAACGTTTTATAAAATGTGTTGTAGTCAAGCTGGTTATTCCAAAAAGCGAACCCAAAATCATACATGCCATTACCCGACAGCTCATTGACATACTGATTGCCGCTGAAGTATTTCAATTTATGGCTTAGACTAAAATAGATCAGAACGGGCAGGGTCAAGAGTAAAATCGCGTATAAACTTCGTTTTTTGAATCCCTGCTCAACATAGTTTACCGGCCATATCAATTTCCGGAGTAGGAATAGCAGTGCCGCAACAAGCACAATCATAATGAATAGTATAGTATTTATCGGATAGGATTGACGGATGTTTCCAATAACCTCCGTGGTGTAAACGAGGTAATCTACGGCTATGAAATTATATCTAACTGAAAACTCTTCCCAAAAGAAACATTCTGATACGGCGTTAACTAGGAGCGTAAGTAGAGCGACGAAGAAATATGCAAACAGCAATATCTTGCTGGCTTTTTTACGATACCACCTGGCTGGAAAAATCCACAAATATACAATGATCGGTATGGATGCGAATGAAGCAGCTGCGATATCATATAAAAATCCTAACAGGAATATTCTCACGACATTGGCTATTGACCAGTCTAAGTTGTGAGCAGAAAATATCATCAGTGCGATTCTGGTCATTAGAGAAGCAGTGCACAATAACATCACTGCAAGAAGTACAGGTGAGAACCTGTGACTAAAAAAATTTACTATTTTTATCATCAACGAAACAAGCGATTTCTAGAGCTATCTGAATCAATTTGCACGAATGTAAGGCCCAAATCTGTAGCAATTCTGAAGGCGTACGTACCTGAGATGGATCGATATTCTTGTAGATGTAGTTTATTGGCTAAATTGGTTGGAAAAGTAAATCTGAAAGACATGAAAGGAGTTCATGTCGAATAAAAAAAACAGCATAGATTGGCTTCTTTACAAACGTCTGAATCTTGCCACTATATGGCTTTAATTAATTAAATAAAATGTTGGTTAATAAAACGTTGGTCATAGAAAGGTTAGCAGGCAGCCGCCCGAATCAACAGTCTTCATATCAAAGTTTAGTTCCGATCGGCTCTTTGAGTATAAGAAATTCTTTTATTCACGTTGTAGCAAGTATCGAGGTAGTTGCCGCAAAAAAAAGCAGAGAATTGCATAGTATTTCCCCCCTCCGTTGAGTGTTTTAAATCACTAAAAATACTACTCAAAGCTGTAAGCAAACATTAGAAAGGAAAAATAAGCAGCCCATCAGACTTATTTATGTTAATTATAGCTACAAGTATGCTACAGAATTTCTTCAGATTTGCAACTTATTCTTGTCAAAATCTATGGAAAAATAAAATTCAGCAAAGTAAAGCACTCAATATCGCGAAGTTAAAGAGTAGATTTGAATAACTCAATTTATCCGTTTTGGATACAGATCTAAATTGTCAAAAAATGAAAATACTGATTGTTGAAGATGAGTATGCATTGTATGAAAGCATTTTTGCTTATTTTATCGGAGAGGGGAATATATGTGAACATGCTCCGAATTTCAATACCGCTAGAGAAAAGATTGCCCTTTATAGCTATGATTGTATCATGTTAGATCTTGGCTTACCTGATGGAGACGGTCTGGATCTTTTATCCAAAATAAAAAGTTTGGGTAAAAAGGATGGCGTATTGATCATATCTGCAAGACATTCGTTGGATGATAGGCTTTCAGGACTTGATATCGGCGCAGATGATTATTTGGTCAAGCCCTTTCATCTCTCAGAACTGAAAGCAAGAGTTAGTGCGATTGTACGCAGGAAAAATTTTGATGGAGATAACGTTATTTCATTTCGTGAAATTAAAGTCGATGTTTCTGCAATGAAGGTTACTGTGAACGATAAATCCCTAACACTAACCAGGAAAGAGTTTGATCTGATGGTTTATCTTCTATCCAATAAAAATAAGGTTGTTACAAAAAATGCAATGGCAGAACATCTTTGGGGCGATGAAATGGATTTGTCAGATGATTTCGATTTTATTTATACCCACGTTAAAAACCTAAAAAAGAAGCTAGCCGAGACAGGTGCGAAGGATTACATTAAATCTGTTTATGGTATTGGTTATAAATTTACAGATGCATGAAGTTATCTACGCGATATAACAGGGTCAATGTCCTGACTTCTTCAATTATCCTGGTAATCACCGGTATAATCTACTACTTCTTTATCCATCTGATCCTTAACAATAAACTGGATAAGGATCTGGTTGTCGAGGAAAATGAGATTAGGCATTATACGAGGACTTATCAAAAGCTGCCCCTACCGGCAAGTTATCTTGATCAACAGGTCATTTTTCGCAATTTGCCTGGTAGGTCAGGAGACATCCGGGAATTCAGTAATACAACCTATTTAAATCAAAATGAAAATAAGCACGAACCGGGAAGAATGCTGGTTACGAACGTTAGGCTAAAAGGTCAAAACATTCAGGTAACCATTACAAAATCAAGAGTAGAATCAGAAGACTTAGTGAGGGTTATCCTGCTAATCACGCTAGGCGTGACGGTCGTTTTACTCTTTTCGCTTTTGATCATTAACCGTTTTGTAATGAGCAGACTGTGGATGCCCTTTTATAACATACTCAAAAGCATGAAGTCTTTCGAAGTGACTAAAACGGAATCACTAAATAGTGATAGTACAACAATAGATGAATTCATTGAGCTCAACCAATCGGTAAATGCCATGGCTGAGCGGGTAAAGCAGGATTACAGGGAGCTTAAAAGTTTTACTGACAACGCTTCACATGAAATGATGACACCACTGGCGGTGATCAATTCGAAACTTGATTCTCTTTTGCAGACCGAACCCTTTACCGCCCAGCAAGGTACGCTACTTGAAGATATTTATCAGGCAACTGGCAGGCTTTCTCGGCTGCATCAAGCCCTTCTATTATTGGCGAAACTCGAAAACAACTTAATTACCGATACCCAAGAAATTGATCTCAAATGTTTGATAGAATCCAAAATAAGGCAGTTTCAAGAACTTTTTGAAAGAAATAGCCTGACTGTGGAAGTTGAACTCAGCAATAAAACAGTCATCATGAGCCGGTATCTTGCCGACATTCTATTGAATAATTTATTTAGTAATGCGCTTAGACATAATCAAAATCGTGGAAAGATTTTGATAGAACTCACGAAAACTAACCTTGTCATTTCCAACACAGGAAAAGATTTTAATGGAAAAGACAAGCTTTTTGATCGGTTTTCAAAATCAAATGAGTCTGAAGGCATGGGATTGGGCTTGGCCATTACCAAACAGGTATGTAACCTCTATGGATATCAGATTACTTACCAGCAATTGAACGGGTTTCATGTTTTTTCTATTTTCTTTAATCCGCTATCTTAACTACAGATTTCCTACATAATTGCCTCATAGTTTTGATTAAAAAATAAAAACTATGAGAAAGATTTTTGAATTTGTTTTATTGATGGGCGCCGTGGCCTTCACTATATCCGCTCAGAGCGTCGCATTCTCGAAAGTACCGGCTGCTGTTAATACTGCATTTACTAAAAAACACCACGGAGTTAAGGTAAATGTGCGAAGGCAAAACAAAAATATAAATCAGGCTTCAGCTTTATTAGCAGAGAGATCTCAGAGGTCTATTCTTTAGCGGGAGCTTCAATGGAAACCGGAGTTTCAATTAAAACAAGTGAGTTTTCGGCAGCAGTTATTCCTAAGCTAGAAGGGATGAAAGCTGGCAAGGCTTCCAAAATTGCCAAGGCTAATGGTGCTGTCATTTATGAGGTCCAAATTATGAATGACGACCTGTAGTTTAATGCAAACATTAATCCTGAAAAATCTTAGTATGGCTAAATGCTTTTATATCATATTGCTGATCGCATCAACTGCATCATCTTCTTTTGCGCAAAGTGAAGATTCTTTAAAAACTACTCCAAATGTAGATTCTTTAGGAAGATGGTATTCGGGTACTCCAGTTCAGAAAAACAAATTTAAGGCAATATCATTTATTGCCCCGGCTATTCTGGCGGGTTATGGTTTTGCTGCTGTTTATGATAATGGCGCTTTAAAACAGCTTGATTTGAGTACGAAAGCGGAATTGCAAGAAGACCATCCGTTGTTTGCAGCCCATGTTGATGACTATTTACAGTTTGCACCAGCTGCAGCAGTGTATGTGCTAAATCTTTCAGGCATAAAAGGCAAACATAATTTTTTTGATGCTTCGATGCTTTATTTAACTTCTGCGGCGATTATGGGTGTATCTACTCATTTTGTTAAGCAGGGTGTGAGTAGGGAACGTCCCAATGGAAATGGAGAAAACTCATTTCCTTCCGGCCATACCGCATCAGCGTTTATGGCCGCCGAGTTTTTGCATCAGGAATATAAGGATGTCAATCCCTGGATTGGTTATTCGGGATATCTGGTGGCTACTGCCACCGGAGCATTAAGAATGTATAACAATAAACACTGGTTTAGTGATGTTGTAGCAGGCGCTGGATTCGGAATTGCTTCAACCAAAATTGCCTCTTTGGTTTATCCTTATATTAAACAAATATTTAATAAACAGAAAGATAGTAACTTTACTTTGATGCCCTATTACCAACCGGGAGCAACAGGTATAATGCTTTCCGGAAGATTTTAAATTTATAATTCATTTTTTTTACTATTCCTAGGTCATGTCTTCTTATTGTTGCTTTTCTACGTTTTACAATGGGGCAGGTGATCCACCACCAGTAATACCCGTACATATTAAGCACGTTCACGATAGTTTGTTAGAAAAAGAGCTTTAGGAGGATCAGATTAAACAAAATGAAGGTGAATATCGCAATGAATCAATTTGACCAATATTAATTTATTTGTTAGAAATAATATATAACATCCACATGCAAATTCTACTAAACTTTTTATATACGCTCTAGCCATATCAGGGGCTTGTAATGGATTTGGAATATACTTTTCAATAGCCGCGGGCTTAAGTGCGTATAGGAATGACAAAGCGCTTAGCATCGATTCAGGTGTAATCGAAATTTTTTTTGCATGTGCTGCGATTTGGTTATGTGGTTATTTGATTGGGATAACAAATCAACAAAGCCGACATGATAGGAAAAATAATTCGTTTTATGGTGATGAAACAGTCGTGAGGAATAGATATGAAAGAGCGGAATTCGGGCTTAAGACAAATGTTTCGAATGATGATTTGCACAATAATCCATCTACATATCTGCACAAAGAAGTTGCTCTAGGAGGTTCGTTTTTGATGCTAAAGCGATGCTTGCAATGCATCTGTAAACATTTGGATCAAAATAATTTCATTTCCGTAATGCTTTCCTTTTCGATGGGGTCATTCCTCCCCATGATAATTTATCGGTTAATTTCATATGATTTCGGAATGTTGCTATCCACTGTTTCACTCACAGTTGGCTTTTTTCTATTTGGATATATCAAAAGTAAAATAAATGGAGATATACCAATAATCGGAGCTATAAAAGCTTCCGCCTTTGGACTTATTGTCTATGGATCAACCTTTTTAATTACGTCACTTATGTGTTAAATTTATTGAAGTACACTTATACCTGTATCTACGACGGATTGACGATAAACGAAATAAATTATTATTTTAACATGAGATTTTAGCTCAGCTTTCAACTTGATGACATCATAGACATAAAGTTATCTAATAAGCGTAAAAAATTAAACGGACTATCAAGGCATTATTGTATATATTTCATACACATGAATCGAATCTGAAGGTAGGTAATAAAAAACAGCTATTGTTGCCATAGAATTTTTAAAAGATAGTACTGTAAAAACCGATCTGGAATCATTTAAATATCTCAACAAATAACAAAATTATTGATGCCAAAACTAATTTTAGGCCTAATTAAAAGGGTTTCTATCTGTATTGGATAAAACCCTGTCATATTTATATTCAGTAAGAATAGTGAAGGTATGGCAGAACCACTAGACAGTTCATATTATTCGGTCTTCAAGTTTAAAAAATCAATGCCTGAAGTGTTGTGGAATATGTTCACAGCTAAGCGTACAGGATTGAAAAATAATGCAGCTGATATCAACATATTTTTTGATTATATTCCAATAGACTCCCAACGAACAAAAAAGCTATGGCAGGAAGTACTATCATTTGAACCATGGCAGCTTGTTGATGATGAAACGTATGGTGCGGAATGCACAGGCAAACCTGCAGGAACCACATACGATGGCGGCACCAAGATTATACATTTCGTAACTAAAAAAGAAATTAAAACTTTATGCTATCTTCTTCCTGAATATTTCGAAAAACAATGCCCAGGAAATAAAAACAGACAAGCCGCAGTGCAGATTGAACGGCTTTTCAACGAATACTATCCTACATTCAATGACATAAAATATTAAAAGCAAAATATGGTCACCAAATGCAAAAAAAAAATATCAAACGATGAAAGGTAGGTTATTAGAAATGTATTAGAGCAAAAAGTTCTTATTGGTTTACTTTACGTCAAAACAAGTATACGATTGTTGTCAATGTAGTCAACAAAACCTTTATCAGGAAAGTAAAACCAATGATACGCTGACATTGAGTGATTGCTTTCGTATGGATTCCAAACAGAGAAAAGCAAATCAGTTAGGAAGAAAATACACGTTTAAATTGGCGTAGATATTTATGATCTGACGTCACCTGATTGCATCCCTGAAAGTTTTGAGTCATTGCTCATTGATGAGTAAGTTGAAATTGTGTGGATTTTCTGTAAATTTAGGGCAATCAAAAAGTGATCATGGCCAAGATATTAGTACTTGAAAACGACGCCGGGAATGCTAATGTGCTGCATTTGGAATTAACAGAACAATTGCATCAGGTGAAAACGATTAGTGATGCCGCCTTATTAAAAAAGACAATTGATCAATTTCAACCGGAACTTATTGTAATGGATATTTTGCTCGATCAATGTGATGGAAGACAGCTTTGTTTTGATTTGAAGAGATCAGTTAAGACTGCGCACATTCCGATATTACTCATTACTGCAATGTTAGAATCCCAAATATATACTGTCCCGATTGTTGCTGATAAAGTGATGCTAAAACCGTTTGACTATGATGAGCTTGCTCGGACAGTTAATAGTCTTCTAGCCACATCATAAATTTTTAGCTTATCGGTTTTTACTATTTTATTGTTTATCAATAATTATTTTAGGCATTAGGTTTTGTTTCATCCAGGCAGCAACCATACCTATACCGCCCTTTAGGGCAAATTGGAATGGATTATTAGCCTTCGCTTAACTCCCTAGATAAGGGCTTCGATCGAAATAATGACTATACCTTCCCACCATATGAACAACATTTTATCCAAATAAAAATTTTTTTGAACACAAATCAACATATTTATTAAGATGTTCAGATAAACACCCATCGAATAAAAAAGCTATGGCGGGAAGTACTGTCATCTAAACCATGGCAGCTTGTTGATGATGAAACCTATGGTGCGGAACGTGCAAGCAAATCTGCAGGAACCACATACTATGGCGGCACCTGGATTATACATTTGGTAACTAAAAAAGAAAATAAAACGTTATGCTACCTGCTTCCTGAATGTTTCGAAAAACCATGCCCAGAAAATAGAAACAAACAAGCCGCAGTACAGATCGAACGGCTCTTTAACAATTACTATCCTGCGTTCACCCGCTTAGGATATTGAAGTAAAGCTTCAAGTTGGCAAGAAATCAGTTTTAAAATTGACATCATCACCGATCTATGTTGATAGACATAAAAAGCGAATGAAATTATAAACCCCAACTAATTTAGGTTAAGAGATACTTTGCAGAGCAGGTTGAAATTCTGTTAGTTGCTAAACTATCCTTTCGAACAAAGTGGGGTAAAGATTGACAAATCCGCTGTCGTCAACATCAAGGTCTGCTTCAAAATCTTTTGGAAGGTTTTCGTAGTGATAATTAAGGTCAGAGTTTTTACTGTACTTTTGTTTTACCGCTTCAATTGATCCTTTAAAAATGTCGACATACATGACTTCTATCGTCTTTTTCTGATGAGCAATAAAGTTCAAATGATTGATTGGTAGCGTATTGGTGAAGGGTGTCAATGAAATATCTATAAAGTCGAAGTTTCGGAATAGCGGCTTCATTTCTCCGTTTATTGACCAATCACTATTAATTTTTTCTCCCACTATCCTTTTTTTATTGTTATTGACCTCAAACTCTATTTTAAAACTGGTTAATGTCCAATCTTTCGCAATAACCAATGAATAATCTACCCAATAAAATTTATCTTCAAAAGTTCCGATGATTCTAGACTCACTTGCAGGTTGTCATTCGTTTCAGACAACTGGAAATATTCAAGAGCGTTATAATAAATTCCTTTCCAAATGATTGTTTTCATAGTATTGATTGCTATCGAATGAAATTGATTTTGCGTTTTTAGATTCGGCCGGAACTACGCTAGGCTGCTGGTCTAAATGTTACTGTAACGATTTTCGAAAATAAACACACATTCTCCAACTGTTGTTTGACCAATAGCGCTGAATCAGGTTCTATCGAAACTATTAATTGGGTTACTAATCAATCAGCCTCAGAGCTGCCTTTTAAAATCCTTTATAAGCGCAGGAGCCCCTCCCGAATTGTTAGCAATAATATAACCTTGCAATCGCCATTTCTTTATACCTTCGCATTTCATTTTAAAAGATCTGAATAGTGCATACCCTAAGACATTTAAAAAAATGACATTTAAAAACATCCTTATCTATTCGGGGTTCGTTGGAATCCTGTCGCTATCGGCTTGTTCAAAAAAAACAGCGGTTGAAGAAGAAACACCTGTCACGCCACCAAAGGCACCTACGGCCTATGCCATTACTGAAACGTTCGAATCGGGTACGAAAGGAGCCTATGCTTTAGACAGTGTTCAGCTGTTAACCGGAAAATGGACTATGAGTGATGCCCTTATCGGCAACCTTGCTGCAGATGCTAAAAATGGTGCAAAATCTGTCAGGTTGAGAACAGGCTACCTGTCTATGAATTTTGACGTAGCAGGTGCGAAAATGATCTATGTGTCGCATGCCAAATACGGCACAGACGCGAATTCTACCTGGCAGCTTCTGGCCTCCACGGATGGTGGTAAAACCTACGCTCAGCTGGGTTCAGATATTGCTGAAACCAGTACAACTTTAGTAACCGATTCGTTCAAAGTGAGCAGCACCGGTAAAATCCGCTTCCAGATTAAGAAGGCAGGCACCACCAGGATCAATATAGATGACATTATTTTTAAGGGCACTGGCGATCCGGGTATTACGGTAGGTGCACCAGATACCGATCCTGTGGATAATGGAAACTCCACCAATCCAACTCCCGGAAGAGGAACGCCCGAGGCAGGTGCAGATGCGCCCCCGGCAGGTGGAGACAATTCAAACTTATTATTTGGCAATCCTTCAGGTGCGATGGCGACAGTGGTTTCAGCGGAAAACTACCTGATCGATCAGAAATATTATGTAGAGAGTTACAGCATGACCCGTGGTATTCCAAACTGGGTGAGCTGGCACTTAGATCCAAATAACTTCAACGGTACCGCAAGCAGAAAAGATGATTTTGCTGCATTCACCGGCCTGCCAGCCAACTGGTACCAGGTGCAAAGCAACAGCTATTCAGGCTCAGGTTTCGATAGAGGGCACAATTGTCCGAGCGGTGACCGTACCAGTTCCAGTACCGCTAACTCAGCAACTTTTCTAATGACCAATATGATCCCTCAGGCTCCAAACAACAACCAGAAAACCTGGGAGTCTTTCGAAAGTTACCTTCGTGGCCAGGCATTGAACGGTTATGAGGTTTATGTGATCATGGGCAGTTATGGTACCGGTGGCATTGGTTCAGCGAGTGCATCGGTAGTGAATAGCATTAACAATGGAAAAGTAACGGTTCCGGCAAACGTTTGGAAGGTAGCGGTACTTTTAAAAACAGGCGATAACGATTTAAGCCGGGTGACATCTTCCACGCGGGTAATTGCCATCAATACACCTAACATTAACAGCACCAGTGCAAGCTGGAAAGATTATATTGTTTCCGTTCGCGACATTGAAGCTGCAACGGGATACAACCTGCTCTCCAACTTATCACAAAACATCCAGGATGTGGTGGAGAAGGTGAAAGATAGTGGGAACTAATCAACCTATTGAACGGAATTAATTGATCCGAGTAACAATAACTAATAAATTTAAAAATGGGGGAATGTCAAAAGCTTCCCCCATTTTTATTGGTACTTCCTGAAGGCAATTTGAATAAGGGCTACGCCTTTTTATTGTCTTTGGCGCTTAAATAGGTCGAGTCGAAACTTCCCTTTAACCAAGCGCTTTGCAAAAACTATGATCCCGCAAGAACAAAACGAATTTGAATGCGCTAACTAGGGATGTAAGCTAAAAATATATCAACTCTATGAATACGGCGAATATAAATGGGCTTGACTGTTTATGAATCGGGAGCTATTTGTTTGGGTTTTTCTATCTCCTGTACAATGCAAGGTACTTTTGAAGACCTTGGCGCGCCTGGTGGATGTGAGTTTTTACTGTTCCTAGTGGTATATCCAGATGTTCAGCTATTTCTTCGTATTTATATCCTTCAAAATAGAGCTGAAAAGGAATACTGTATTCCGGTTTAATTGACGCCATCGCTCTATTGATATCTTCCATAGCAAAAGTAGAATTGGCGGTATTTGTGGCGGCGCTTTTAGTCAGGTTGGCATCACTGATTTCATCATCTGTAGTGATGAGTTTTTTTGTTTTTGCAGCTTTTCTGAATTCGTTGATGAAGGTATTTTTCATAATCACATAAAGCCAGCCACGAAGGTTTGTGCCTCGATCAAAGTTATTGCAAAACCTCATTCCTTTGATTAACGTTTCTTGAACTAAATCCTTGGCATCGTCTTCATCATTGGTGAACTTCAATGCATGATCGTATAAATGTTTGGAGTATTTGCTAATCGTATGTGAAAATTCTGATTGATCCATGGCTAGTAGATTTAAGGTTTTATCTGAACGAATAAGTTTAATAATGGTTTGAATTCATTTGAAAAAACAGTATAACTATCGAATTTACTACAGATGACAAATAAGATGGAATGATTAAAGTCCACTCTCAGTGTGGGGTTTGCTGAAATGGGATGATCTACATTTACCAGTCTACTTCTGGATCTTTAAAAGCTTATTCAAAAGAGTTTTTCAGTGAGAACCGATATGGATCTCAAATCTATTTAGCCGTAGGATCACGCGGGGTGAGCCCAACTGAAAAAAGAAAGCGTGATATTAAACTGAAGACCTGATTATTAAGATAGTAAGAATGAGCCTGTCATAGTACGGAATACGAAGAGGTCCTCCGTATCCATTAGAGATTTAAGAAAATAACACCACACATGCCAAATTAATCGATAATCTTTAAGTAAATAACCGCTATAAACTAACAGGTCGGTGACAACTTAGTACCGATGAACGAAACCAGCCCAATTGTTACGCCTACAAATCTACCTGCTTGGAATAGTGACATGGAATTACATTAAGAATATTAGGGGTTTGTTTGGAGTCATTCTATAACTTCATAGCGCATCAGCTTATAAAGACTTTCGCATTTTGCAGATCCATTACATTGTTCTTTTAGCTCTGTTTTTGTGATCGTCCTTTTCACAAAGGGGGCATACAAGCCGATCAAACAAGTAAAAACCGTGACTAAGGATATGGAAATAAATATATAAAAAACCGGATAGTTTGAAATTTTTCGTTTCATCCGGCAAAAATAAAAAAGTTAATAAAACTACCAACCTGTATCAGGTTCGATCTAACAGGAAACGCAACCGGAATAAACATCCACGTCATCCAGCGCTTCACTAATTACTTAGTTTGGCTGAGGTTGTAGAAAAAGATGCTTTGGCTACCTGGAGATTTAAAGAGCTACATGAAGTTAACGGTGATTTGTTTAGCGCATGATAGTAACTACATGTAGCTGAAAAAGGCTATATAACAGGTAACATCCACGTCATCCAGCGCTTCACTAATTACTTAGTTTGGCTGAGGTTGTAGAAAAAGATGCTTTGGCTACCTGGAGATTTAAAGAGCTACATGAAGTTAACGGTGATTTGTTTAGCGCATGATAGTAACTACATGTAGCTGAAAAAGGCTATATAACAGGTAACATGTTGTGTCTATTTTTGAATCCCCAAGTTGAATTTAAATATTAGTATATCATGCCTCAAAAATTTTTATTTCTCACTTTGTTTTTAATTTATTATACAGTGCAATCATTTGCAAGTCAAATACTTTTAATTGGATCGGATTCTAGGGAGCAAGGCAAGCGAGGAAATGCAGATGTAATAATGGTCATAACCGTTGAAGAAGATGAAATAAAACTCACATCAATTTTGAGAGACACCTATGTCTACATCAAAGGATATGGCAATGGAAAATTAAATGCAACGTATCGACTGGGGGAAAAGATTTATTGCTGAGCACTATTAATGCAAATTTTAAAACAAATCTATCTCAGACTATAATAACAGACTTTCGTAATACAGCAGACATGATCGATAAATTTGGCGGAGTGAATTTGCACATTGATAAGGGTATCCATCAATATGTTAATCGTTATATCGATGAGCAAGCATCATTGAAAGGTATATCACTTTTGCCGTTGACGAGAACTGAGAACATAAAAATGACTGGTGACCAGGCACTAGCATACGCGAGGGTAAGAGTTGCCGGAACCATGTATAATGATCAATCAAGAGTTGAAAGACAAAAAGATGTGACCAAAGCAGTATTAAATTTTGCAATACAACATAAAACTCAGGCAGCAAGATATTTTTATGATTTATGGTCATTGATTGATACAGATATTAGTTTTTCGGTTTTCTGGGATATTTGCAAGACATTTTTAAACAAACACAAAATACCAAAATCCCAAGTTTTCCCAAACTATCAGGCCTACACTAATGAAAGAATTCCAAATGTCGGTTTGGTTTTAAAATTAAAAGATTTTAGGAAAGTTTCAGTTGAATTGAATAGTATGATAAACTAGTGCAACCAAATGCTGATCATGCTACCCAGAAACGTATCGCATTTAATTCACATTACAGTCTGGGCCATTCCTTTACAAATAACCATTACAGAATACAGCTCGACCTTATCGATCTTTCCATCACCAGTTAATCCATATTGTAGATGTATTTAAATGGTAATTTGTTAGACGCAGTATTTTGAAGACAATGTCATGCGTACATCCTAATTAATTTGTCTCCCTGTAAATACAAGATTAGTGGAAACCACCGCTTGACTTGAAAGAACGAAGTGGAATGATATTAACTGTCTATTTAATAAGTATTTACCACCAGATAGTTTGTGATGTCAGCTATTTATCTGGGCAAAAAAAAGGCGATTAAAAACATCCGTCTTTAACCGCCCTTCATTCATTAATTAACATGCCGTTCATGACGGCGGCGTAAAAATAACTCACTGGGATAATTTTTGTTCGTAAAAAAAAAGATAGAATAGTTGTTCAACCGCTTTGGCCTGGTAAGTGAGTTGTAAATATCCCCTGTTAAGTTAATAACAGGGGAATTGACTTTCATCGCGAAAGAATGAGACTCGTCATCCATTGATTCTCAAGACAGCATTGTCTGTTGCAATATTATATAATATTGGCAGTAAAACCAATACTCATACATAAGTATATTAAGTATATACCTTGCCACATCCATGGCAAGGTACAACACCACTAGTAAATGTCATCCCACTAGTTTAAGGTTATAGTAAATGTAGTGAAGATGTTGTAATTATAAATACCCTATAAAAAAATGAATGAGATTGATGACTAAGTATCCGAAGGGCATGTAATCATCCATTGAGCTGATAAAATAAACTGGGGAGTTCCAGCATCCATTTCTAACCGCCATTACGCAATCTGAATGCAGTGCCTGCATTCAGCAAACAAATAACGCAAAATGAAAACTTTTTCTGTTAAAAAAAAGCCATCTTAAGACAGCCCACCTTATTATTAATCAAACGAAAATTCTATTAAGAAAGGGCCACCAAGAATGGTAACCCTTAGATGATCGATAAACTAAACAAATTTTATGATCAACGTTTCAAAGTTATGTTATTTACCTTGATGTATCAATTTAAATAATTGTGATATTTTGAAGCGCAAAAATGTTAACCGGCATTACTTATGCTTCCTTGAGGTATAAAACTGTGCATCAAATTCAGCAATGTTTTGTTCACGTGATATCTTAGCCAATGGGACAATGCCTGATACTTAGGTTGTTTGATGTAGTTTGGAATAGCATTTGAGATGATATTTCGACTGCCTTTGCATATTTTTATATTCCCTTTGGATGATGAGGGCCTGCTGCGCCGCATAATTCACTTCATTTGGACCTTTCAAATCTACGTTAGCATCATCACGACCATCTTATTTTTTAATCGTCCATAAGCAATAAAGTATGTTAGAATGTATGATTATTTTAGTAGGTTCTTCTGGATCCCAAATATGGAATGGAAGTCTTGCGTTAAACCATCAACGATTACAAAATCTTAACGTTCAACAAGGTCAACCCTAGGAGGTTGGGTTGAATTGATGTTTGCCAGTTAATAGTCAAATCCTATTTGCCACCATATATGCTGCCGGATAAGGATGGGTAAGAGGTGAATGTTCATAGTAATACCAAACACACAGGATGAGCGAGCCGTACCTAGTAGCTAAGCTATTGCTCGATGCTTGGTTACCCTAACGTCAGGAATCAATGTAACTATTTCATAAACAAGTTCGTAAAAGCTATTCACAAGACAACGGTATACACTTTGGTTTTTCCGTAGATTTGTGATTATGCCAGAACTCCCAGACTTAGCCGTAATGGCGAAAAACCTAATGAAAAAATTTGAAGGCAAAATTGTCAAATCCCTGGAGCTTCACGTATCCAGGAAAACAGTGGCTACTGAAGAAGAACTGTTTGGTGCGCTTGTGGCTCAGAAAGTAAAGTCAGTTACCAGAGAAGGAAAGGAGTTACGTATTAAGATTGGCAATATGATGCTCGGTCTCCATTTGATGTTGCATGGCGAGTTGAGGATAGTCGATGGAGATCCGCCGAAGTTTCCAATCTTCCATTTAAATTTTGGGAAGGAATCGCTTTACCTTACTGATTTTCAAAATCAGGCTCGCCCCATATTAAATCCAGAGGAATCGACAGTGCCGGATGCATTGGACATCACGCAAAGGCAATTTGCTGAGTTGCTAATGAGGAAAAAGAGCGATATAAAAACCGTATTACTCGATCAAAAGTCAATAAGAGGTATTGGCAACGCTTATGCTGATGAAATCCTTTATGATGCAGGTATTGCTCCACATTCGGTAGCCAACAAGGTGCCAGCAAATAAATTGTATAGGTCAATGATTGATGTATTGCAGGATGCGATTGATAAAATCAGTAAGGCCAACCCTGACTACATCACTGGTGAGAACCGGGAGTTTATGAAAATTCATTTACCTAAAACAGATCAGACGAGAAATGGAGAGACGATAATTGTCGATAATAAAGGGAGCAGGAAATCGTATTACGTTGCGGGCCAGAAGGAGTACAGGTAATAATAGCTACAGCAGTAAGACAACTTGATGAGTGGTTCAAAAATGGGCGACGTCCAGGTATGCCAGTGTTTTTAAATACCTTTGTGTATGTAGCTAATTAGGATCTATTATGGAATTTAGTTTCATACTGTTACACTTCAAACCAGATGCAAAAAATGCCTTTTCATTTTTTACCTTTAGCAAATGAAGCTAAAAATTGAGAATGATATTTAAATTAGTTCACTTCATATTGTCCATTAATTTTGGACAGAAGATCTTCAAGATCGTATGGTTTTGGAACAAATCCGTCAAAGTACTTAAATAATGGATTTCTGAATTCACTTTCATCACTTACAGCAGCAGAAAATAACAAGATTTTAATGTTATCATATTTAAGTTCAAGTTTTATTTCTTCGCAAAGCTTTCTTCCGTTTGCATTTCCTATACTATAATCCATCAGAATTATATCAGGCCCAAATTTGTAAATCAATTGAAACAGCGAATCTACTTCATTCGTTACGACAACTTCGTGGCCGCTCATTTCTAATGCCAACGTGGTCGCTTCTGAGATTGCCTCATCATCTTCTACAATTATTATTCTTTTCATAAGTCGATGCAAAGATAAGATTATTTAGCCTATGGGGGGCGTTAAGGTTTACCACCCTAAATCCAATAGGTAATTCTAGCTTTATACTAAACAAATTCCCACAGGTTGTAATATAAAAAGAAAGGATCGTAGGATAAAGAATGCGAGTGTAGCGGGAGTAAATCTGTTTAGGAAAACATTTGAGGCTGTTGTTACTCATGTGGGAAAAAATATTAATGGAGTTCGGGTGAAACCACTATTGCTACAAATCCTGATTTTTAATGAACTGATTCTTTTTTAAAATCGCTCATCAGATGAGCAGGAAAGAGTAAAAGCAAAGAAGATTGCAGAAGAAGTGAAAAAATCCTACAATCACAGTCGAGTCTGTCAGACGATAAAGGGTTGATAGCCTTCCAAACTCGCGATTGGAAGTGCTTTAAGATCTTTTAAAGGAGGAATAGGAATAGAGATTCTTATCTTGTTAACCTATAGAAAAAACTAAAGCTTTTATCTAAGTGCTATTCAAAGTGACGAAGCGGATCCTTTCCCGGAAAGACGGAAGTAGGGGATGTCAGCGAACTATTTTAAAATCTTTATTCATAAACTTTACGTAATTTATATTACGTCCCGGTCTTTAACTTAATAAAAACTGAAATAGCGATATATGAGAAAGGGAATAGTTTTATCTTACAACAAAGATGTTAAATACGGTTTTATCAAAGATTTAAACGGGCAAAGGATCAGATTCTATAACGAGAATCAATCAATAATTTTCAAGCCAGGAGATTTAGTTCAGTTCGCTATCGGCATTGTAAAAAAAAGGCCTTGCGCAGTGAATATAATTGTGGTTTGTCGCACTCAAGGCGAAATTAAAAGAGATAATCGAAAAAGTATATTGCTAAAGTCTGCATAGTAATCTTTCTTCAGTCATTTACTTGTTAAGGCTTTAGTATTCTACTATAGTCTTCTGTTTATCAGTGCATCTTTGCGAAATGACTATCCTTTCAAAGTTTTGGTCCTGCTTGCCGCGTTGGCTTGATGTGCCATGAACTGTCTTGCTCAATCTTTTTGTTTTGTTCTTGTTGCTGGGAGTGCAGGACGCAGGTCAGTAAGTATCCCAAACCATGTGAAACGTTGGTAAATTTTACACTACATTCATTTCTTATACTTTTAACCGTCCAAGTGGAGCCAGTACATCTACAACTTATGCTATAAGTGTCTCTGATGCCGTGTCAAGTACAGGTTGTTGGTTGGTTAAAAAAAGATGTAGGCAAGAATATATTTTTGTTTACTGAGTGCTTTTCTAATTACAGATTTATTCAAGATGTTATTTTTTAGCAAGATTGTAATTGAGCATAAATCTACTGGTTAATTAGTACTCTATTTTCATCTAAGTATGCGCCAATTCTAGATCTTTGATGCCTGTATGATCTGCAACATTTGCAATAGTTTTTTTTTAGTTTGTTTTTGCTATTCTAGTCTAAATCTGGAAAAATCAAAGGAGTTGACCCCAGGTCTGCAAAACTGTTATTGTGAGATAATCATGAGCTAATATGAACCTAAGTCATGCTGGAAAGGGGGCTATAATTGTTTTTATCCACAGATCGCTATATTTATTAATCATGATTTTGTCGAATGCCAGCTCTTTACGGGAAGGATTATTTTTCAAATCAGCAGATTTGGGAGAGATGTAAAGAGATCGCGATTGCCTAAACGCCCAAAATTAGTGTTGATATAGGGACCTTCTTTTGATGGAAATATTTTAAGTTTCAGATCTGTTACAGTAAAAAATCCCGATTTAGAGGTGTGATTTGTAGTTTTGCGTTTCCATCAGTGTACATCAATGGTTAGAACAAGAGACGATTACTTTCTGAAAATCCGATCTGTGGTTCCGGGGTATTTTCCGTTACTATTGGTGTTGCTGGTTTCCGTTTTTTTACGGCCTTCCCAACTAACCGGGGATTTGGCTAAAGTAATTTCGGCTGTTCCAATACATCTTACCAATATTGTGAGTCCTTTTACCGGGGAGGATGAGTTACATGCGTCGCTGTCCGAGGTAGATCAGAAGCAGCCAAAATTCCGTAAAAAATTTCAGCACCTTAATGATGCTGCCAGCGACCTTCAGCCTTTTCAAAAGCGCCTGGATGTTCGCTATCCATCTCCCGTTTCAAATCCAGGGCGTTATGAAACACCACATTTCTACTGTGGTCAACATGCCTTTCTTTATCGACTGACTTATTTCTAATTCCCGGTGGCATTTTCTCTATTTGCCCGAATTGATATAAGAAGAAATCAGATCATAATTGCGATGCATAAGCCTTTGTTATGGCTACTGCATTGAACATGAAATAAGGAAAACACACAAATGAAAATTAAATGGATGGCCATTCCTATCCTTACTGCCGCATTGCAGGCATGTACCGGAAGCACGGCCAAAAAAAAAGATAACGAGATTGCTGAAATTCCTGTGGTAAAACTCAGCCGGCAAGATACCTCACTTGCTTTCGACTATGTTGCCGATATCCAGGCTTACAAAAACGTTGATATCAGATCCAGGACACATGGTTTTATTGAGAAGGTACTCGTTGATGAAGGAGCGCACGTATATAAAGGGCAGCTCCTTTTTCAACTGAACGACAGGGAGAATGTTATTTCCCTTAATAAAGCAAAGGCAAATCTAGCCAGCGCACTTTCAACAGCCAGTATCGCCCAGGTTGAACTTGAAAGAATAACTACACTTGTCGACAAAAAAGTGATTTCGCCTTCTGAACTTTCTTTAGGGCAGGCAAGACTGGCAGAGGCTGAAGCACAGATCAAAACGGCAAAGGCAATGATTGATGATGCCAATCAAAAACTCTCTTACTCACGAATCCGGTCGCCATTTGAAGGCACGATAGATCGTATTCCGTTGAAAGCCGGTAGCCTGATTGATGAGGGGGCTTTGCTTACCACCATTTCTGATACCAAAGAGATGTATGCCTACTTTGATATTACCGAAAATGAATACCTGCAGTTTACCCGGAACGGGAAAGGACGTTTTGAGCAAAATAAATCTGTAAAGCTTGTGCTTGCTGACGGTTCTGTGTATCCGCTGGCGGGAAAGATACAGACACATGAAAACGCTTTCTCCGGAAATACCGGATCCATCGCCTTCAGGGCGGTTTTTGCCAACCCGAAAAACATCCTGAAGCATGGTGCTTCAGGTAAGGTGGAGTTGAGTTCCAAACTCGCCGGCAGTATCCTTATTCCGCAGAAGTCTGTTTTTGAAATCCAGGATAAGAACTACGTTTTTGTTGTGGGCAAAGACAACAAGGTGAAAATGAAAAGTTTCGTACCTAAACTTCGCCTGCCTGGATTTTTTGTCTGTGCCAGTGGCCTCAAACCAGGAGAGACCATTGTTTATGAAGGCATTCAAAACATCCGTGACGGTGCGGTAATTAAGCCCGTGTATACCGTGGATAAATCCCTGCTGGCGAAAAAATAGTTTATTGTTCCATTATCCGATTTCCCTGCTGCACTATTGGCGGGATGGGAGCGGTATAACCTAAAATAAATGGTTGAGATATTCATTAGAAGACCAGTGCTTTCACTGGTTATTTCACTTATATTAATTTTACTGGGCGTACTGGCCTTATTTAAACTCCCCATTACCCAGTTTCCGGACATTGTTCCGCCATCTGTAGTGGTTACGGCAAATTACAACGGGGCTAACGCTGAGGTATGTTCCAAAGCTGTTGCCACGCCGCTCGAAAGGGCGATTAATGGCGTTCCGGGCATGACTTACATGAATACGGTCAGCAGTAATAATGGGGTAACCCTGGTGCAGGTGTTTTTCAACGTTGGTACCGATCCGGATCAAGCGGCAGTGAATGTTCAGAACCGGGTAACGACCGTACTCGATGAGCTTCCTGAGGAAGTGATAAAGGCCGGGGTTACCACGGAAAAAGAGGTAAACAGCATGTTGCTGTATTTAAACATTACCAGTAACGATAAGGAAATGAACGAAGAGTTCATTTATAATTTTGCAGATATTAACGTGCTCCAGGAACTCAAAAGAATAGACGGGGTAGGTTTTGTAGAAATTATGGGTGCCCGGGATTATTCTATGCGTGTATGGCTTAAGCCTGACCGGATGCGGTCTTATAATATTTCGGCTGAAGAAGTGATCGATAAGATGCGCAAACAGAATATTGAGGCGGCGCCAGGTGTGGCGGGTGAAAATTCCGGGAAAGGTAAAGAAGTGAAACAGTATGTGCTGCGCTACACCGGTAAGTTCAACAGCAAAGAAGAATATGAGAATCTGGTACTCCGGGCAGAGCGGGACGGGGCGCTGGTGAGGTTAAAGGATGTTGCAGATCTGGAATTCGGAACAGTCAGCTATGATATGGTTTCAAAAACTGATGGCAAACCTTCAGCCTCTATTATGATTAAGCAACGGCCTGGCTCGAATGCTAGTGAGGTGATAGACAACATTAAGTCGAAAATGGCTGAACTTAAGGCCACCAGTTTCCCTCCCGGGGTGGAATACAATTATGCCTATGATGTTTCCCGTTTCCTGGATGCCAGTATTCACGAAGTTTTAAGGACACTTTTGGAAGCTTTCATACTAGTATTCATCGTAGTATTTATTTTTCTTCAGGATTTCAGAAGTACACTGATCCCCGCCCTTGCGGTTCCTGTAGCTCTAATCAGTACGCTGGCTTTTCTGCAGATCATGGGTTTTTCAATTAACATTCTTACGCTGTTTGCGCTTGTACTTGCAATCGGAATTGTGGTCGATAATGCAATCGTAGTTGTGGAAGCTGTTCACGTAAAGATGACTGAAGAACACCTTCCGCCAATGGAAGCGACCATTTCGGCAATGAAAGAAATCAGTGGGGCAATTGTTGCCATTACCCTGGTGATGTCGGCTGTGTTCATTCCAGTCGCTTTTCTTTCCGGCCCAGTTGGGGTGTTCTATCGTCAATTTTCACTTACCCTTGCCATATCTATTGTTATATCGGGCATAAATGCTTTAACGCTAACCCCTGCACTTTGCGCCTTAATGCTCAGGCATGAACATCAAAAAGATAAAAAAGGCTTACTTAAGCGTTTTTTTGCAGTCTTCAATACCGGATATGACAAGACTGAGAAAAAATTTGGTCGTCTGGTCAGATTTATCATTTCCCGCAGGGTGGTCACAGTTGCGCTGCTCCTGATTTTTATTTTCCTTAGCTGGCTGGGCTCAAGTATCCTGCCTTCCGGATTTATTCCAACTGAGGATCAGGGAATGATCTATGTGAATGTCACCACTCCTCCAGGATCTACCGTAGAGCGCACGGAGCAGGTACTTGATCAGATCGAGCAGGTTACAAGCGGCTTCACGTCGGTGGAAAATGTGAGTACTCTGGCTGGTTACAGTTTGATGAGTGATATTACAGGGGCTTCTTATGGAATGGCAATGATTAATCTGGCCTCCTGGGATGAGCGTCAAGAAAGCGTAGATGAGCTTATTTCATCACTCAAATCCAAAACCCGTGGCATCAGCGACGCCTCCATTGAGTTCTTTTCTCCACCAACAGTTCCGGGGTTTGGTAATGCCAGTGGTTTTGAGCTCAGGTTGCTGGATAAAAATAAAAGCGAGGACATGGGAAAAACGGCCAGGGTTACCAATAACTTCCTTGCCGAGCTCCGCAAGAGTAATGCGATCTCCGGCGCTTTTACCAGTTTTGATCCTAATTTTCCGCAATATATGATCCATGTCGATCAGGATATGGCAGCGCAGAAGGGTGTTACCATCGAAAATGCGATGGGTACGCTGCAAACCCTAGTAGGCAGTTATTATGCCACTAATTTCATCCGGTTTGGACAGATGTACAAAGTGATGTTGCAGGCCTATCCTCAGTACCGTGGTAAGCCTACTGATCTGTTGAAGCTTTATGTCAAGAACGACAGGGGGGAACTCATACCTTATTCTGCTTTTATTCACATGGAACGTGTATATGGTCCTGAACAGATCAATCGATACAATATGTATCCTTCCGCGATGATCAATGGAGATGCAGCTGAGGGGTTCAGCAGCAGTGACGCCATTGCGGCGGTAGAAAAAACAGCCAGCGAAAAGCTTCCCAGAGGTTTCAGTATTGAGTGGTCTGGAATGACGAGGGAACAGATTCTTTCGGGAAACCAGGCCATTTATATATTCATCATCTGCCTGATATTTGTATACTTAATTTTAGCTGCACAATATGAGAGTTTTCTATTGCCCCTGCCTGTTTTACTCTCCCTTCCTGCAGGGATCGCAGGTGCATTCTTTACCCTTAAAGTTGCCGGACTGGAAAATAATATTTATGCACAGGTTGCACTGGTGATGCTCATCGGTCTGCTTGGTAAGAATGCGATTTTGATTATTGAATTCGCAGAGCAGAAACGCAAAGCCGGCTTTTCGGTTGCCAAAGCTGCCGCCTTAGGTGCAGTCTCGCGTCTGCGTCCAATACTGATGACTTCCTTTGCCTTTGTTGCGGGTCTGATCCCCTTGTGTATAGCTTCCGGCGCAGGGGCGGTGGGGAACCGCTCCATCGGCATGACTGCAGTAGGGGGGATGCTCATCGGAACGCTTTTCGGTGTCCTATTGATACCTGGTCTATACGCATTATTTGCAGCCCGGAAGAAAAAGCAATTAGATAAAACTTACATGGCTAAAACAAATTGAAATGAAATTAAATTCTAAAATACTTATTCCTTTGTTTATCCTGCCCTGTCTGATCGCGATTATTGCATCATGCGGGTCGATAAGGCAGGCGAGTTTGCCCACACTTAAAAAGCTGCCTGATTCCTTCAGCAGGTTTTCAGCTGCTTCCGAGGAAGCTTTGAGCTGGAAAAACGTTTTTAAGGAGCCTGAGCTCAAGGCCCTCATTGATACCGCCCTAAAAAATAATCTTGATCTTCAGTCAGGTGTGCAGCGGGTATTGGTTGCAGGGCTGAATTTACGTTTGAGCCGTTCGAAACTCTACCCCTCACTGAGCGCCGGCCTTTCTGCAGGGCTCGACCATTATGGAGACTATACCATGAACGGGGTAGGGAATTACGATACCAATTTTTCGGATCGGCTAAATGATAAACAAAAAATTCCAAGCCCTACACCCGACTATTTTGCGGGTTTTAGGAGTTCCTGGGAAATAGATATCTGGGGTAAGCTATCTGCAAAGAAAAGGGCCGCATATAACCGCTATCTTTCCAGTCAGGCTGGTTTGCAATGGTACAAAACCCAAATCGTTAGCCAGGTTGCTGAACTTTATTATGAACTCGCAGCACTTGATAAACGCATGGAAATCCTCCGGCGAAACATCCTTTTGCAAAATAAGGGACTTGAAATTGTGGAGGCCCAAATGGCTGGCGGGAGGGCAACAGCACTTGCTGTCAGCCAATTCAAAGCCCAGCGCATGGCCACACAAGGAAAACAGTTTGAAATACGTCAGGCCATCAACCGGATTGAGAATGAGCTTAACCTGCTAATGGGTAGATACCGGGGAAAAATCAGGCGAGACACGACGGTAATTACCAAAGGGTTGCCCCGTGAAATATATGCCGGGATACCTGCAAAGGTCATTCTGGCAAGGCCCGACGTAAGGGAGGCGGAGCTTGAACTTTCCGCTTCGAAGGCCGATGTCATTGCCGCAAGAAAAGCCTTTCTCCCTTCACTGACGCTTAATGCCTATGCGGGTTATAATGCATTTAAGTTACCCTTGCTTTTCTCCCCGGGTTCGCTGGCTGCCGGATTCCTCGGCGGTCTAAGTGCCCCTTTGCTCAACAGGGCAGCGCTAAAAACGGGTAACCTTGTAGCCAATTCTGTGCAGCGATCTGCTTTCTATAACTATCAGTTGCAGGTCATCAAAGCCTACCAGGAAGTTTCTGTTCAGCTTACAGCGATAGAAAATTACCAGCAATCGTATGGTTTAAAATCAGAAGAGGTTGCAGAACTTAAGCATGCGGTTTCAACAGCAAATGACCTGTATCTCTCTGGATATGCGAGTTATCTTGAGGTTATTGTTGCCCAGCGAAGTGTATTGGAGGCAGAAATGCAACAAGTGGATTTAAAGCAGAAATCCTATTCTTCCCTCATAAACCTCTTCAGAGCCCTTGGAGGATAACGAATTTCGCTCTTAAACAAACTATAAATTACCCTGAGGTTTCTATTGAAGAGATCTCAGGGTTTTGGTATGAGATGAAGCTTAATTTTTTTCATAATATAACATGGCTGATAGCAAGAACAGGAACTGTTTGGGAATGTCGAATAGTGCACCAAATTGTATGCTTGTGATTTGAGGTAATTTTTTAATAATTTGAGCGGGTAACTATTTTTTTGACTATATGTGTTCATGACCTGCCAATGCTTGGATCCGGATTTTAGAAGCAACATTGAAAGCACTCTTGCCAATTACCACCTATTTTGTCTCAGGTTTTCTGGGATTATCCGGTAATAATATTCCTATTTGAAATTATCACTTTCTTTTGTGTGATTTGCATATTAGATGCCCTGGCACAATTAATTTTGAGTTTGTGATTTATACAACTTTCCTTTTCCTGAAAAAAAGAGTAAATCCCGCAGTTGCTAAAATCAAAAAAAGTATAGATAATAGCACCATAAGTGCATCGATTTTTAACAAACGAATCGGGATACCAATCAAAATGATGGTAGTATAGCAAAGCACTAAGAAGTGGAATGGTTTGACTTTAGCTCGACGTGTGATTAATCTTTTTTTTTCAGCAAGACTACAAGATCTTTTCATATTCTTTTTTCCAAACACCAAGCCAAAACCATTCCGATAACTTGCTTTATTTTTAAGTTGTTGATTTTTAGTTATTTATGTGTTTATTAGTTTTTCTATCTAATGAAAAGTTTACCATTGTGGGGTGCTGATTTTCAATTTGAATAACTGGATTCACTCGCTTTGTATCAATCGCCAATAGAAGTACCCTTCCTATAAGCATTGCAGCTAAATTCTTATGGATGTAGACTGCCAAAGCAATGATCTTTGTTTTATTTATTTGGGTGTAAGTCTACTCAAGTCTATGGAGGCAATTTATGCTTTTTTATATCGGTTAATCAGGTTAAAACGGTATTTTAGCAGCTTTTGAAAGTTATAAATGTTTCTTTGATGAATGCGTTACCAAAAAGTCCGATTGAAAAAATAATAGCCCCCGTAAGCCGTTTTGTCCATCTGGAATATACCAGCGGGATTGTGTTGCTCATTAGCGTGGTCCTTGCGATCATTTGGGCAAATTCCGGTTACGGCGAATCCTATCATCATTTATGGGAAACTCATTTTATGGTCGGTATGGGCGAGCATCTTTTAGATCAACCGCTTCACATATGGATAAATGATGGGTTAATGGCACTCTTCTTTTTTGTTATTGGCCTGGAGCTTAAGCGGGAATTCATGGAAGGTGAGCTTTCCACTTTCTCCAAAGCCCTGCTGCCTATGACTGCAGCACTTGGGGGGATGCTTGTTCCCGCAGGCATCTACTTTCTAATCAACCGTGGAACGGGCGCCGAACATGGTTGGGGGATTCCAATGGCTACAGATATTGCTTTTGCCCTTGCGCTGCTTTCCATGGCAGGCAAACACATTCCGGGGAGCATCAAGGTTTTTTTATCAGCACTGGCCGTAGCAGATGACCTGGGTGCTGTGCTGGTGATCGCATTTTTTTATACCGGACAGGTTAATTTTATGGCACTTGGCATTGCAGGAATCTTTTTGCTGGTGCTGATTATAGGGAATGCCATGGGAATAAGAAGCAGCGCATTTTACCTCATTTTAGGCATTGCAGTATGGATCGGCTTTTTGCTTTCGGGTGTTCACGCCACTCTGGCGGGGGTACTGGTTGCCTTTACCATTCCGGCAAGAACAAAAATTGATGAGGAGGTTTATTCCAACAGCCTGCGTAAACTTACCGATGATTTTGATCGTGAAATTCCAAGTAACAGTACGCTGACCACGCCGGATCAGCACCGTACCATACAGCAGGTAAAGCACCTAAGCCTTGCTGCAGAAACCCCGCTTCAGAAGATTGAACATGCCTTGCATCCCTATGTAGCATTTTTAATTATGCCGCTTTTCGCTTTGGCCAACTCCGGGATCATCATCGGTGCTGATTTCTTTTCCGCGATAATCAATCCGGTTTCGATTGGGGTAACTGCAGGGCTTGTACTGGGGAAATTTTCCGGGATATTGCTGTTTTGTTTTATCATGGTCAAGTTGGGTATCGCTAAATTGCCTGAGGGCGGAACCTGGAAACATATGATCGGGGTTGCCCTGCTTGCCGGGATAGGTTTCACCATGTCTCTTTTCATCAGTGGCCTTGCCTTTTCAAATCCGCAATATGTTGAACAGGCCAAGTACGGAATACTCATTGCCTCCGTTTTAGCGGGCTTGCTAGGTACACTGGTATTAAAAGGTACTGCATCTATTCAAATCGAATCAAAAAAATAGTGGCATGAAAGAACACGAATCGGGACTAGGACATTATATTAAGTTATTTTTTCAGCGCAGGTTTAATCTGCACATGGATAAGGCGAACGAGGAACAAGTTGTAAAGACTATCAAGACCAATACAGTCTTTGTTGGATCAAGTCTTTGGACGCTTATTTTCGCGATATTCATCGCCTCCATTGGCCTGAACGTTAACTCAACTGCGGTTATTATCGGGGCGATGCTCATCTCACCCCTCATGGGACCGATTATCGGTATCGGTCTAGGTATCGGCACCAATGATCTTGCGCTTGTACGCCAGGGCGGAAGGAACCTGCTCATTGCGGCGTTGATTAGTATCGCTACTTCAACACTTTACTTTTATATCACCCCACTGCACGATGCCCAGAGTGAATTGCTGGCCCGGACAACTCCTTCTATCTGGGATGTATTTATTGCCTTTGTTGGCGGTTTGGCCGGTGCAATAGCTGTAACGCGGAAAGAAAAAAGTAACGTAATTCCGGGTGTGGCGATTGCAACTGCTTTGATGCCGCCTTTATGTACCGCGGGATTTGGGTTGGCTTCTGGCAACCTGCTTTTTTTTGCCGGGGCAATTTATCTCTTTTTTATCAACAGCTTATTCATCTGCATTTCTACTTACCTGATCGTCCGTTTTCTGAAATTTGATAAAAAATATTTTGAAGACAGAAATACTGAAAAGAAAGTATCGAGATATATATTAATAACTGTTTTAGTTACCATTCTTCCGAGCATTTACCTCGCTTACGGTATCGTGCAGAAAAGTATTTTTGAGAACAGTGCACAGCGGTTTATTCATGAAGAGTTTAATTTCAGTAGTACCCAGGTGGTCAATAAGAGTTTTAAATATTCAAGGAATTCAACAGAGATTGATTTACTGTTGATCGGTGCGGAACTCTCCAAACCTGCAATAGATAGTATCCGCTCCAAACTAACGGCCTATAAACTTAAAGGTACCAAGCTTATTATCCGCCAGGGACTCGATGCCAGGGCAAACGTTGATTTTTCACAAATCAAGGCAAGTATTATGGAGGATGTATTTAACCGTGATTCCCTGACAAAGAAAAATTCATCTGAGGCTAAAAAGGGCAGCAAAACTCCAGAAATCCGCGAAGAGATTAGGAGTTTGTTCCCGGTAATAAAAAGTTTTAGTGTGGCCAATACCATTTTTTTGAATACCGATACTCTTAAAAGAGATACCGTTCTTCAGTTTACTGCAACCCTTGCAGGCAAAATGTCGGACGCAGATAAAAACAGGATGAAGGAGTGGCTTAAGGTGAGGTTAAAATCTGACAGGCTCAAAGTTGTTCTGGAATAATACGTAAAGCAAAGTTTAAGCTCGGTGATTTTAATTATTCTTAGCTATCTGAATAGATTTGTTTATTTAGCTAATTCGTAATCAGCATTAATTTTTTTTTACAAAAGAATGCGCTGGTGCGAAATATTTTGCAACATTTAGTTTCGTCCCCCGATGAAGATTTTCTATGTTATCCTGCTGAGCCTATGCTCTACGAGTCTTTTTGCGCAAGTCTTAAGGGGTAGGATAACCACAACCGGGAATGTTGCTTTAGAAAATGTTTACCTGCAAAACCAGCGGAATAAAAAACATGCCCATACAAACGAGGGTGGATTTTTTCTTATGAAAGACGTGAAAACCGGAGATTCCATCAGGGTAACCCTGCTGGGTTATTCGCCAGTAACAAAGGTCGCAAATGGAGCAGAAATGAATATTAGCTTATCACCCTCGGATTTCCAGCTCGATGAGGTGGTTGTATCAGAAGGAGTTAATCATCTTTCATCTGTAGCGGCTGTGGATATCGCCACAACCCCGGTCAATTCTTCTCAGGAACTTTTAAGAAAAGTACCCGGTCTTTTTATCGGTCAGCATGCCGGCGGGGGAAAGGCAGAACAACTTTTTCTTCGTGGCTTCGACCTGGACCATGGAACCGACATCAATATTTCCGTAGACGGGATGCCGGTAAATATGGTAAGCCATGCGCATGGACAGGGTTATGCAGACCTGCATTTTCTGATTCCTGAACTGGTTGAAAAGATTGATTTTGATAAAGGTCCTTATCATGCAGATAAAGGTAACCTGGCTACGGCTGGCTACGTCGCTTTTCGGACAAAGGACAGACTGGAAAATAGCTCGCTCACCCTGGAAGGTGGAAAGTTCAATACCTTTAAGGGACTTGGGTTGATCAACCTGGTGAACGATGCCAAACAGGCTGCCTACCTGGCCGGAAGTTACATTAAGACCGACGGTCCTTTTGAGGCGAGCCAGGATTTTAAAAGGCTCAAACTGATGGGGAAATATACCCGTTCATTCAATAATCTTGATAGGCTTTCTTTTTCCGCAATGCACTTTAACAGTTCATGGCTGGCCTCCGGGCAGATTCCCCAACGCGCAGTAGATGAAGGGCTCATTTCCCGCTTCGGGGCTATTGACGCGAATGAGGGCGGAAAGACCAGCCGTACCAATCTTAACCTGCAATATGATAAGTTCATCAACGAAAGTACCTCGCTCAAATCCAGCGCCTTTTATAGCCGTTATGGTTTTGAGCTTTACAGCAACTTTACTTTTTTTCTTAACGATCCGGTGAACGGAGACCAGATCAAACAGAAAGAAGGCCGGAATATTTTTGGACTGCAATCGGTATTGAACAAAAAATACAGTTCATCCGGGGCGGACTATGGCATCCAGTTCGGTGCCGGATTGAGGACAGACCAGGTTAAAGATATTGAACTTTCCCATACGCTAAACCGGAGCACGACCCTTGAACAGATTCAGTTTGGTGATGTTAATGAAATCAATGCTTATGCCTTTTTAAATGCAGAGATTGATATGGGTAAACTGCTGATTAATCCTGCCATCCGTCTGGATTATTTCAACTTTAAGTATATTGATCACTTGAACGGTAGCTTTATTGCGCATACAGGAAAGGCTACGCTTAGCCCTAAACTAAATTTTCTATATAACCAAAGTAAAGACCTTCAGTTCTTTTTGAAAATGGGGAAAGGATTTCATAGCAATGATTCCCGCGTGGTGATCGCACAAACGACTCAACAGATCTTGCCGGCTGCTTATGGAGCAGATCTTGGGGTAAACTGGAAAGCGGCACCACGCCTGATTTTAAACGCAGCGCTTTGGTATCTCTATCTCCAGCAGGAATTTGTATACGTTGGTGATGAAGGGGTGATCGAACCCAGTGGAAGAACATCACGGAAGGGGATCGATTTTGGATTGCGCTACCAATTGAACGATTGGCTTTTCTTAAATAGCGATGTGACCTACAATCATGGCAGGACATTGGATGAGTCGGAAGGAGCAAACTACATTCCCCTTGCGCCATCATTTACTTTTACCGGTGGATTGAGCATGAAAGACCTGAACAATTTTTCTGGAAGCGTTAAGGCCCGCTATCTGGCCTCACGTGCTGCTAACGAGGATAACTCGATTATTGCAAAGGGCTATTTTATTACCGATGCCAATGTGAACTATACCTGGAACCGTTTAACCTTTGGCGTTACAACCGAAAACATTTTTAACAGGGCATGGAATGAGACGCAGTTTGCAACCGAATCCAGGCTGCAGAATGAGTCCTTGCCAGTTGAGGAGATTCATTTTACGCCAGGCACGCCTTTCAATATCAGGGCTACTGTATCTGTAAGATTTTAACAGCATCATGAAATGAGGAGCTGTTTTTTAATTGGCTTAGACATGTCGGAGAAATGGATTTACCATCAAATATATTATCTTTGCAGCCAAAATCCCTTCTGCCTGATATGACAAATCTGGACTTAACAAATGAACACTTTCTTTCTGGAGGTGGTGAAATGGGTGCGTTGATCCGTTCAATGGATTGGTCTTCAAATCCTTTAGGTCCGGTTGAAAACTGGCCGCAAAGTCTCAAAACTTCTGTCAGCCTCTGTCTTTCCTCGACATTCCCAATTCTTATTGCCTGGGGGCCGGAAACTATCCAGATTTATAATGATGCGTATCGCCCGATCTGTGGTGCAATGCATCCTGAATCGATGGGTATGAATTTTAGAATTTGTTGGGAGTCTGCTTTGGAAGTGGTAGGGGATAAGTTCACAAGGGGACAACAAGGGGAAGGTACCTACATAAAAGACCAGCAGATGTTTTTGTTTCGTTATGGCTACCTCGAAGAGGCTTTTATGACCTTTTCTTTTGCGCCCATCAGAGATGAGACTGGTGGAGTGGGTGGTATTTTTCATCCCATTACGGAAACCACAGACAAAATGCTAAGCGCCCGTAGAACACAGGTTTTGCGGGATGTAGCGGCATTGATCAGTAAGGCTAAAAGTACTGAAGAGATTGGTCGGTTAATAGGTAAGCATCATAGCGATTTCGAGAATGATTTGCCTTTCCTGTTGTTTTATAGCGTGGACCAAAGCACAGATGAGGCAAACTTAGTAGGTGCAGCTGGAACGGCAGCTGCAGCACAGCTTGAAATAGCAACTTTGGCACTCGCCTCGCATGCGAATCCGACCTGGCCATTGTCGGATGCAGCAATAGCTCCTGTAATTGTCGAAGGTTTGCAGGAGCGGTTTGGTGATTTTCATTGTCAGCCGTATCCGGAGCCGCCTCATTCAGCCGTGATATTACCTGTTTTCCTTTCCTGTCAGGAGATGCCCTTTGGATATATAGTTGCCGGGGTGAGTTCCAGACGTGCGCTGGATGAGGAATACATGGGATTTTATTCGCTTTTGGCAAATACGCTAAGTAACGCAGTATCCAATGTTTATGCTTATGAGCAGGAGCAAAAACGTGCCGAGGCACTCGCTATTATTGATCGGGCAAAAACAGCATTCTTTAGTAATGTTAGCCATGAATTCCGCACGCCACTTACCCTAATGCTAGGTCCTCTGGAAGATTTACAGCAACATGCAATGATGGACGACCCGCACATAAGGGAAACAGTTTTAGCCACGAAACGAAATGCGATGCGGCTGCTTAAGCTGGTGAATAACCTGCTTGATTTCAGTCGGGTGGAAGCAGAAAGGGTAAAAGCTGCATTTCAACCTGCTAATGTTGCGCAGCTTACCACTGATCTTGCAAGCAGTTTCCGGTCTATTATAGAAAAAGCTGGAATGAAACTTCAGGTGAAAAGCAGTGACCTAAACATCGAAGCTTTTGTAGATGTACAAATGTGGGAAAAGATTGTACTTAACCTGCTGTCAAATGCCTTCAAGTATACCCTTGAAGGCGAAATATCTGTTTCGCTAGTAGCAACGGCTGATGAACTTTTACTGAAGGTCAAAGATACCGGCGTCGGAATTCCTGAAAATGAATTGCCCCATATGTTTGAACGTTTTCACCGCGTGGAAAATTCAGCGGGCAGAACCCATGAAGGTTCGGGTATAGGCCTATCGCTGGTAAGTGAGCTTGTCAGGCTGCATGGTGGCACAATTGAGGTCAAGAGTGTACTAGGTAAGGGATCAACTTTCGTAGTTCGCCTGCCTTTGGGAAGTGCCCATCTTCCATCTGAAATGGTTCATGGTGCCGGTTATCAGGCAATCCAAACTGGAATAAAAAATTCCTTTCTGGAAGAGGCATCTGGTTTACTAGGGGATAGTTTCGAGGAGTTAGACCGTGCTGATTTGGAAACCGAAAGGGCGAAGTTGAATCATGCAGATGCTAAAATTTTGATCGTTGATGATAATGCTGATATGAGGGGATACCTTAAGCGGCTCCTTTCTCCTGAATTTAACATTGAGACTGCAGTTAACGGGTCGGATGCTTTAGAGAAATTGAATTTATCCAAATTTGATCTGGTTATAAGTGATATGATGATGCCAGTGATGGATGGTAAAGAATTGTTGAAGCAAATAAGACAAAAGGAAGAAAAACACTGGATGCCGCTGATATTTCTTTCAGCAAGAGCTGGTGAAGAAGCCAGGATTGATGGTTTGGAAGCGGGAGCTGATGATTATCTGATAAAACCATTTTCCGGACAGGAACTTTTGAGTAAGGTAAGGGCTCAGATTAAAATCAACCGCACTAGGATTCAGAATGAGTTAAGAATGCGTGATTTTATTGCTGTGGCCACGCATGAACTAAAAACTCCGCTTACTGCGCTTTCTGGATATGTTCAGGTGATCAGCGCCATGGTCGGGAAAATTGAAACACCAGTTTCGGGGTTAAGTAAAGCCGCAGATAAGGCCAAGCAGCAGGTTTTAAAAATGACAAGGCTTGTTGATGATTTACTTGATGTAAGTAAACTTGATGAGGGTTTGTTGCCTTTGAATATTGCCTTTTTCGATATCATTGATCTCATAAAGGAAATCATTGAAGATGTGCAGTCTACTTCTACCAATCATCATTTACATTTACTAGATACAGAAGAAATTCATGTATGTGCAGACAGGGAGAAAATTGGTCAGGTTGTTACTAATCTATTGACAAATGCGGTCAAATATTCGCCCGGTTCACCAAACATCGAGATTACAGTGAAACAAGAAACCGAGCATGTTTTGGTCAGCGTTCGAGATTACGGTATGGGTATAGACCATGCAGATCAAAAGCATGTGTTCAAACGATTTTACAGAACAGAATCCGCCAACAAAGGTTTTCAGGGTTTTGGGGTGGGGCTTTACCTCTGTGCTGAGGTCATTGGCAGACATAAGGGAGAAATCAGCTTGGATAGCAAGCCTGGTGAGGGGTCACGGTTTGCTTTCAGCCTGCCGATCAATATGTAATCTTGTTTTAAAGGTGTTTTATCATCTCTTATTACTGATTTCTGTCAGTCAAAAATACGCATTGTACAGCTGGTAATTCAACTTGTCCAATTTCTAAAATAGCGGTTTTTAGGGAAATAGGTATGAATTTAGATCGTTCAATGGATGTTTTCGCTTCTCATCTCTTTCTTGACTACTTTTTAATGTATCTGGATCTAAACAAATATGGATTTTTAATGTTCATAATGCAGGATAACAATAAGGTGCAGAATTAATTATGAAGAAGCGGATATGTGTGTTGGAGGATAATGAGGGAATAATGGATGTTCTGCATTTTCTTTTTACTGATGAAAATTATGATGTATTTGGTTATAGCTGCGTTGAAGCTATGCTGCCGGAAATGTACAATCTCAATGTTGACATATTTCTTTTGGACATCATGCTGCCTGATGGAAGTGGCTTAACGGTATGTGATTTATTGAAGACGAATAAGTTCACCAGACATTTACCTGTTGTAATGATGAGCGCAGCAAGAAGTTCTGCTGATGTTCAAAGTGCATGTATGGCCGATGATTTTGTAGCAAAACCATTCGATGTAAATGACCTTTTAATTAAAGTAAATGCTCAAATTCTAAAATAAATACGGGTTTTAAAAATAGGGCAAATGATAGGATGATAAAGGACCTTCCCGAATAATAAGAAACTTTGATAAATCAAAATAGATTCAAATAATTATCGTAGCTATGCCGCCCAATTTTGAGTAGCACAATAAATCCTGCGAAGTTTAACCACTGCATTTCTAAGAGAGGTCTTCACGCTGCCTAAAGGAATTTTCAATTCTTCAGCAACTTCTGTATGGGTGTATCCCTGAAAATAAATCAGGTCAACAATTTTCTTTTGTTTTGGCGACAGAGATGCCACAATTTTTTTCATGCCTATCGTATCGGTATTTATGCTTTGAGTGAAGCAGTTTTCAATTTCATTGCATACACTTTCAAGCTCGTAGGTGTATTTTTGATTTTGCGACGAGCGCTTTCTGATGTGATCAATTGCGCCGTTTCTGGCAATATTCAAAATCCATGTGAAAAGCCTGGATTTATTTGGATCATAACGAGAAATGTTTTGGCTGATCTTCGTGAAACAATCCTGCAGAAGATCTTCTGCAGTTTCCTTCTGTTTAACGATCTGTGTCAGGACCCCCAGCAGGTTAAAGGCATACATGTTGTAAAGCTGGTTGAAAGCGGACACCTCACCGAGTTTCAAGCCCGTGATGAGTTCCCGTTCGGCCTTGGATACAGATGAGTTAAGAAAAATAATATTAGGAGCAGGGGACATGAAATGCTATTTCTCCTTTAACAATATCCAACAATATTATGTTTGAAATATTCCTGTGAGCTATGGACTATTAACAAACCCGCTTCGGGAATCTTTATTGCTGATAGTCATATTTTTGTTTTCAAATGACGCAGCCCATAAATGTGATGCTAAGTTTTGACATCGCACTGGATTTACATTAATGCTAATATACAGTCTTTGCATATGCTGTTCTAAATGGTATAATCTGATACATTATCAAGGAGTATCAATAAAAATTTTGTAAAAATGTTTTTTTAACTTAGGATAATGCTAAATTTGATTACACCCTATTTCACAAAGATGGAATAGTTCATTTAAACCAAATATATCTCGATGTCTTCCCTGAATAAAATATTGCTTTCTACAGTTGCCTTAATTGTTTTGACAACACATGTTTTTGCTGTCAAGCCCGCCTTTTATTATCAGATTAAGATCTATCATTTTAAGACCGCTGCGCAGGAAACTAAAATAGATGCTTATCTAAAATCGGCCTATCTGCCGGCTTTGCACCGATCAGGTATTAAGGATGTCGGCGTTTTTAAGCCGATCCTTCAGGATACTTCAGACAGGGTTATCTATGTATTTATACCGCTTAAGAAGCTGATTGATTTGGATAAAACCCAGGTTTCGATGAGCAAGGATGGAGCTTATGTTGAAAGTGGAAAACCGTATCTGGAGGCACCATATAACGATGCGCCGTATACCCGTATCGAATCTATCTTATTGAAGGCTTTCGCTGCGATGCCGGGATATGCGCTTCCAAAACTTACTACGCCTAAAAATGAACGGGTTTATGAATTAAGAAGTTATGAGGCTTCGACCGAAGGTCTTTCTCTTAACAAAATTGAAATGTTTAACGATTATGAGGTCGACATTTTTTCAAAGTTGAATTTTAACGCTGTTTTTTACGGGCAGGTCATTTCAGGAAGTAAAATGCCCAATTTAATGTATTTAACTACATTCAACAATAAGGCAGATCGGGATAGTCACTGGGCGGCTTTTGGTCCTGAATATAAAAAAATTAGTTGTCTGCCACAGTATCAGCATAACGTTTCAAAAAATGTAACCTTGTTCCTGTATCCCGCGGATTATTCTGATATTTAAGTTTTATGATAATGGTTTATCTTTCCTGCAGTAATAAGTTAACCAGCATTTAGTCAGCTTTTTCAAATAGCAAAAAATGCTGTAGGGGCAGAAAAGTACCATTTTTGACGAGCTTAAAGCCATTAGCCGAGAGTTCTTTTTTGACCTGTCTGACGCTCATTTTGTGTTCAGGTTTGATGGCTACCGCGGGATCTTCTGCTTTATATTCTAGCAATAGTAGCTGGCCATTGGGTTTGAGTGCTTTTTTTAATGCTGTCAGGTATGCCGCAGGATATTGCAGTTCATGATAAACATCCACCATGAAGGCCAGATCTATGGAGTTGGCTGGTAAATTTGGTGATTGTTCGTTACCTTTTATCACTGTTACATTGGCATAGCGGTCATCGGATGCCTTTTTTTTGAGAAAGGTGATTGCCTCATCCTGGATTTCTACCGCATATATTTTTCCTTTTGGAATCCGTTGCGCAACCCTAAAAGTGTAAAAGCCGGATCCCGCACCAATGTCTGCTACGATGCTGTTATTTTTCAGCGGCAGGGAAACCAGCGCCAGATTGGTGTTTTCTTCCTTTACCCGGCTGTTCCGCTCTAGCCATTCCATTCCCTCAAAGCTCATCACATGGGCAATCTCTCTACCCATATAAACTTTGCCGGTTCCGTTCGCCGATGGTTTTTTAAAAGTGTATGTAGACTGCTCCTGTGCAACGGTGATCTGAACAGCTGTTAAAAGGCAAATTGACAAAAGAAGATATGATAGTTTCATAGTGATAGGCATTTAAGGAGCAGCAAAAAGCAAGGCATTAAAGTTTAAGAATGTTGCTGATTCATCTCCAAAATGATGAAATGGTTTTTCATAGGCAATCTTACGGCTCATTTGTTGATATGGTGGGTCGGATTTGACTATTATATGTTGTCTAAGTTGGATATAAGCCAGGTACCGATATTCGTTTGATTCATTGGTTATTTAATAAGTCTCAGCAGTTTTAGCTGAAGCATTTAACCATTTTTCATGCTCAGACGGAAAGGAAATGCATCCGTTAGAAGGTGGAATAATCCTACTTCCAGACTGATTGATGCAGCGTCAGGCTGGGTCATCTTTTGGATTCTCAAATTTGGCTTCCTTTGTGGAGGTATTACTTTTCGTGTCCTTGCCAGCTGCTGCTGGTTTAGCTTTTTGTTGCGCATCAGGTTTTGGACGATCTTCTGATTTCCCGGTTTTTTTTTGAGTAGACATAGGTATGTTTTTTAGTTCGTCTATTTGTTAATTTGCTACTTAAGCTTTTGCAGCATCACTTCCTTTGCTTTGTTTCTGCTTTTCAGCTTCGTCAGATGTGGGATTAAGTGACTGGTCACTGTCTGCATCACTGCCACTGATTTGTTCATCAAGATCACTTATGGTGTCATCCACCTCATTGCTATCGTAGTTTTTTGCAGAATTGTTAGCGACACTTTCATGAACTTCCTTGAGTTCCTGAATTATTTCTTCTTTTGATTTATTATTTTCCATATCAGTTATCTTTTCTGTATTAGTTAGACATAAATGACTTGAAAAGGTTTGTTAAAAAAACTAATACTATTTGATATGATCAGTTTGTAAGACAGGACTTTAAAGGAATTTAGATGCGCCTTTATGCAAAGATAGCCATGATAGTGACATTGGTTAGGGAGTGATGCTTTCTGATTCAATTATGTGGAAGTATGTCCGCTATGATTCCTATTCGCAGAAGTTTCAGTCACTACGAAGTTTCAACCATTTTTTTTTATGTTTGGATTCTGAATGAATACTGACAAACAATTTCCTGATGCGGGGTTTAGCGTTGAGCTGATTATCCAGGCCCTTTCCTATTCTCCCGAAGCTACAGCCATTTACTCCAGTGAAGATATGATCATCCGTTTTGCGAATGAAGGCATGCTGGGGGTCTGGGGCAAAACTGCTGCGGTGATAGGCAAACCTTTGATGGAGGCGCTACCTGAACTTGAGGACCAGCCTTTTTTTGCACTGCTGCAAAAGGTATGGCATTCAGGTGAAACCTATTCAGTAAAGGATGCACCGGTCCGGGTTTTGAAGAATGGCATATCCACATTGGATTTTTACGACTACGAATACAGGGCACTTCGGGATGAGAAGGGCAAAACCTGGTGTATTTTAAATACCGCCCGAAAAGTCACTTCAAGAAGGGAGTATTTGCAGAAAATTCAGCATAAAGAAGAAAATGAGCAGGCGCTGATTGAAGAGATGGCCACTACGATGGAAGAACTTAGTTCGACTAATGAGGATTTGAACAGGTCATTGAAACTCTTAGGGGAGAGCCGCGAGCATGTGAAAACGATTATCGAACAAGCTCCGGTAGGTATCGCCGTACTTGAAGGACCGGAGCATATTATTGAAATCGCTAATCCGGCGATTCTTAAAATCTGGGGGCGTAAACTTTCTGAAGTGAAGGGGCTCCCGCACGCTGTTGCCCGCCCCGAGCTGATTGGACAACCTGTCAACAGATGGCTAACGGAAGTGTTTGAGACAGGCAAAAGACGTAAAAACGATGAATTTCTTGTGAGGTTACTAGATAAGGATGGTTTACGTGAGGCTATTGTCAATTCGATTTACCAACCTGTATTTTCCTCAGATGGAAAAGTTACGGGAGTTTTGGTCATCCTGGATGAGATCACCCAGCAGGTATTGGATCGCCGTGCCAGTGAAAAAGATCAACAGATGCTTACCATGGCTACCGTCGCCGGTGAACTGGCTACATTCTACTATGAACCGGAGACCAACCAGTTCTCAGGCAACGATCTTTTAAAATCCTGGTTTGGTCTGTCTGGCGAAAACAATATGGAGTTGGAGACTGCTGTTTCTGCTATTTTCGAGGAAGACAGAGTGCGGGTAGCAGAAGCCATCACACAATCTTTCAATAGCAGTGACGGGCATTATTTTATTGAATACCGTATTTATCATCCGGGTGACCCCAAAGGCAGGCTAGTCCAGGCAATCGGAAAGGTGTTTTATAATCACAATGGAAAAGCCACTTTGAACGGGACTTTGAGGGATATCACTGAGCAAAAAAAGGATGAACAGCGCAAAGATGACTTTATGGGCATGGTTAGCCATGAGCTGAAAACCCCGTTAACCTCCCTGAATGCCTACCTTCAACTGATGCAGCGTACCGCAATGCTCACAGGCAATACCGCACAGCAAAATATCATCGAAAAGTCGACCAGACAGGTACGTAATATGACAGCTATGATTAACAGTTTTCTGAATATCTCCCGTCTCGATTCGGGAAGAATGCTTGTTAACAAAACGCCTTTTGATCTGGGATTATTAATGAAGGAACTTGAAGAAGAAACGCTTTCCATCATTCACACTCACCAGATTTTTTTCGAAAAGGTAGCATCCGTAGAGGTAAACGCGGACAGGGAAAAAATCGCACAGGTGATCCACAATCTGATAGGCAATGCGGTTAAATATTCCCCTATGAATACCGCTATAAACATATCATCCTCCAGCATCGTCAATGAAAGGATAAGCATCACGGTTGAGGATAAGGGAATGGGCATTAGTGAAGCAGACCAGGAGCAGATATTTGAACGGTACTATAGAATCAAAAATCCACAGCTTGGGTCCATCGCTGGCTTTGGCATCGGTCTTTACTTATGTAAAGAGATTGCTGAGCTTCATCAGGGACGAATTACTGTCGAAAGCATGATCAATAAAGGATCTGCATTTACACTGGAACTTCCCTTGTGATCATCTGGCTGATCTTGAACAAAAACAGTTGTTTTTGGATGCTAAAGAAAATTGTAGATGCTTAAATCGGTTGTAGTTGTACCAAGATTTGATTTCGTCTGGGTGATCCTAAGTTGGTTGATATACTGAAGTATTTGCTGATAACTACCATACGATTATGCACCGTTTGGTTTAGATAATTCCTAAATGGCGCCTAACACGGCAGAATTGATTGATTCAATAAAAATGTCATTCTCAGGTGACTAGAATGTATGTGCACATCTCCTCAGTTTTTTGCCAACAAATTGTGGATAGAAAATATTGATCACTTTCCCAGGGATTCCTAATTTCGTACACCAAACATGATGATAGCACTCGATTACCACTTCAAGGATATTTATGGAAACTTCCGCCACTTTATACTTTTTCAGAACCCGGGTGATGACCTGTGGTGTGTGCGTGATGAAAATGTATTGCTCGCCCGTTTGTCCAGGCTAAATGGGGTATGGCGGCAATTGTCGGGTGAAGTGTTGCCAAACGGTTTCATCCAGGCAGCAGGTACTTTTATTCAACAATATCATTATGATTCAGTTCCGCTTCGGATCAAGGAACGCTGGCCAGGTATCATCAGTACTGTGGAAAAGAAATCAGATGATGAAATCTCCGTTGTTTGCAAACCTCAGGTGAACCTGAGAACATTCCAATCTATTTTCTGTAAGCATGTGAAGCTGATTTTCCAACAGGACATTGCTATGAATTTAACAGTGTACAGTTATAATTTCGCAGAGGACTTTACTTATAAGCTGGAAGTGAAAGCAAAGAAGGAACTGCGTTCGGTGTAAAATTCAGCTGATTTTAAGTTTGCTTTATCCAGACAAATTTTTCGTGTTCGCAAATATGAGTATGCTTTTCTGAGTATGCCAAAGATATATTTTCCTCATATAATAGCGGGTCCATCACATCTTGATCAGTTGAGGAAAGTTGACCAGCAACCATTATCGTTTTGTTGCTAAAATTTTGTATTTAACGTTCACTTCTGAAAATACATAGCTTAGCTGTGTTTAACATTTGGGAGTATCACACAGCCTTCTTCATGGTCTCCAACCGCTTCATATTCTCCAGCGACAAAGAAAAGCCCACCAAGCGCCGCACTTATAGCATCAATCTCATCATGGCTGATCCGTGCTTTGGCGAAAGCGCCCTTTAGACCCATCTCAGCAAGCCCTGTTACCAATTGTTTAATATCTTTCTGTTTCCTGGGAAGACCAAGTATGTCCTGAACGCCGCCTGGAAAGCTTTCTATCACTTGATAGCCCAATATCCTGAACTCGCCTGCTAAGTTAATGCCTCTTAAGGTAAGCTTTTGCATACTTTGGATCAATGGCGGATAAGATCTGATTCCTTTTTTTAACATCTCACGTTCACAAGCCCTTGTGATCCCATAAATTTGCCTTCCAGGATCATCATCATAGACTGAAATCCGACCTCTTGGCAGTGAGAGAGGAGAGTCAATCGCAATAATTCCAGGATTCATCTTTACAGTTTCTTCAATCAGCTCATCATTCTTGAAGATTTTTCTCGTACTCACATCTCCATTCTGAATGACTGCCCATCCTGAAGCTTTATTTTCTGATCCTGTTAAATCAATCCCAACAACTGCTGAGTCGTTTAATTTAATGAGTCTTTCCAGAATTGCTTTATTATCTGTAACCAAAGTGCCAATCGAAATTTATAGATTGTTTGTGACGGTAAATATAACATAAAATAGTCCTCAGCTTTCAAAACTACTGATCGATGCTACCCAGCACTTGTATTGTTAATATTAGGCTGATAAATTGGATCTCCAACAATTCCACAGATAGCTTTTTCTTTTATTAAATGGTTTATTTAATCATATAATCCTGAAGATAAAAATATCTGAGTTCATATTGAGTTCATTTACAGTTCAATATAGCCCAATGTAGTCCAAAAATTTCCAATTATTCAATCCGTGAATAGGTTTGTGTCAAGAAACTTAGTTAGCTGATTTCGCTGCTAGTTAGATATAGGCCTATCGGAGGTAATAGCATAAGCTGCTTTCACCGTGGTCAATTGGATCTTTGACATTTGGGAATGAAGCATTATTCTGCGAGGAGCGGAAAATCCTGTGAAGTTGAGATGATATCAATATATGAAAGCGCAGGGGCAGGCGACGGCCCGGTCTGTATGGACTGACGCGAGTAATTCCGGATTACCTTTTTAAGCACATGGTTTGTTTGTGTTTTGGTTAAGGTGGGAGGGGCCGGGAGGCCCCTTTTTTTATGCCTTGATTTTAGGGTTTGTTTAGATTTTCTTTGTCAGTTCTTTAAAAGGAGGAGCACGGTAATATGGATGGGGTACTGTTTGTTTTTTTATTGGCAAGATGTCTTTTTGTCGGACAAAAAGAATCTTGCCTTTATCTCTTCGCGTGATCCGCTCATCATAAAGGGTGAAGGAAACTCGCAACTCGTTCCCTTTTTGAACTTTCATATAGGTTGTAGAAGTTAATCTAGGAGGATAGCAGATGAGATATAGGGGTAGGCCTCCATTAGTTTCTGGCAAACGCATCAAAAAAATAGATGTCCGGTTTACGGAGGAGGAGTTTGACCTGATCCTTGCAATGGAGAAAGCCTCAGGGATGAAAAAAGCGGATCTGATCCGTAAAAAGGTCCTCTCTGAAGGAGAAAGAATGGTGATAGATTCAAAATTAATGATGAACAATTTAGATGTGATAGGCCTGGAACTTTCCAGAGCTGGAAATAATATTAATCAGCTCGCACGTTATGCGAATATTTTAAATCAGGATGGACTGCTATCAGGTGTGTTGGTGGACAGGTTGCTGTTAGAGCTTCGGAAATACAACAAAATTAAGATGGATCTCGAACGATTGATGAGAAAGCTCATCAGGTTGCTGGGTAGCTAGCTAATGTGATGGCCAGATAGTTTAGTATTTTGTTGTTTTGTTAGTTAGCAAGTTTGCTACTGAGTTATTTTGTTAGCCTAATCAATTGTTCTCCTGATATTCAGTGAGCTGATTAGTCATTTAGCTTACTCAGTAGGTTGCAAGGTCATTTGCTAGTTTGTTAGCTTTAGTGCGGTCGATGTTGCGCTTTAACGAATTAAATAGCTTGATCACTATCAATCCTGATCTGAAATTAACAAATTCATATGCTATTACTATAACGCGATATCTGATGAGCTGGCTAAGATGAGATCCTGATATTAAAATCTCAAGCGATATGATTGTCAAGATACTTAGTTCATCAGCCAGCTTTGCCGCGGTACGGTATAATACAGATAAGGTCGACCGGGGGATGGGCGAGCTAATGGCGGCCAGAAACTTTTGTGCAATGGATGCTCTTTCTGATATCCGTCCTCAGGACTATATCAATTACCTTAAACTTTTGGCAGCTGGAAACAGCAGGATTGCCAAACCCCAGTTTCACGCAGTCATTTCTGCAGACGGTATATCTACTTCTGCTCAGGAACTTTCAGTTTTAGCTGAACGCTGGCTGGAGAAGATGGGTTATGGCAAGAATCCTTACCTGATTGTTTTTCATGGGGATACGGATCACCATCATGTGCACCTGGTTTCTTGCCGTGTAGACCGGGAAGGAAAAAAGATTCCGTCCGGGTTTGAGCGGATCAGAGCAGTAGCAACATTGAATGCTTTGCAGGGTATTGATCCGGAGGTGGTCTGTAAAAAGGATATCAGTTCGGCGCTTGCTTATCAGTTTTCAACCCTTGCTCAGTTTAAATTGTTGTTGGAAAGCAGTGGCTATGATCTTCGTGAGGCTGAGGGAAAGCTGGAACTTTTCCGTTATGGCAGGGTGCTGGGAAAGGTTGATCTTAATCTGATTCATTCCAGGTTTATGGCTTTTGATAAAAAGCGGGCCAATCAACTCAGGCAAATTTTTCTTAAATATCTTCCTGTTCATTTCCCCCGGCTGATTCCGGTCCCCGTTTCTGATTACCGGTGTGTTGCGCCGATTCGGTACACTTCGGACTTTGCCGCCTTTGCATCGGAAAAGCTTGGACTTGAGCTTGTTTTTCATAGCGCTAAGGGCAAGCTTCCTTATGGTTATACGATCATAGACCACGCTGGTCAGCAGGTTTTTAAAGGCGCTGATGTGATGCCGCTAAAAGAGATGCTCGCAGCAGGAGTTTCCCAGGAGTCTACTGAACTAAATCCGGTGGATCACATTATTGATCAGCTTATAGGAAAGCAGGATACCGGGAATTTTGATCCTGGCAATGATGATGAACGCTCCGGTGAATTGGCGGCTGCCGAACCAGGTGCGGATGATATGGGTTCACTGGAATTGAGAGACGATATCGATGATGAGGCCATTCTTGGCCGCTACCGGGCCAGAAAGGGAATGGCCAGGACCAATACCAGATAATTAAATTTTTACTGATATGCTTATAATAATAGGAAACCAAAAGGGCGGTGCAGGGAAAAGTACGCTTACGCTGCTATTAGCTAATTTTTTAACGATGGTCAAAAAAAGAAAGGTGACGGTAATTGATATGGATTATCAGCAGTCTCTGGCCCAAAAATACGAAAAGGGAAAGGTGCTGGACAATGAAGCGCCATATGAAGTGATCGCGGCCGGGCTGGAACATTTTCCCTCGATGTATACCGTACTCAGTGCCAAGCCTGAACACATTGTAATTATTGATCTTCCCGGAAAACTGGATGATGATGGGCTGTTGCCGGTGTTCTCTTCAGCAGAACTGACCCTTTGTCCTTTTTCTTATGATGAACTTAGTTTTGATTCAACGATTCTTTTTTCGGTGGTTTTTCGCAAGATCAATCCTGATGCGCCACTAGTCTTTGTGCCCAACAGGATCAAGGGAAATGTCAAATATGAAACGCAAAGCGAGGTAGAACTGCAGCTTTCCAGATTTGGTGAGATATCAGCCGCAATTGCTGACCGTATTGATTTCCAGCGGACCAATACCTTTCAGACGCCAATGATTATTTTTCCACTGATCTTGCCGGTCTTTGAAAAGGTCTATGAGCGTTATCTGGAGGTTAAGCCTGCTTGACTTTTTTTAATATTTTAAATGGTTCAATATGAAGACACAAATGAAATCTCTCGCTGATGAACTCAGAAAGAGTATTGGAACGGGGGAAGTAATCCCATCAAACAAAGATCCGGTGGTTGGTGCTAAAGGAAAAAAGTTGGATGCTACTAAAGATGACCCGGTACCGGGTAAGGGTAAGAAAGCTTCGGATATCATTTCGCGGATCAGGGAATTTGATTGTAGCGATCAGAAGCATTTGCTTCATCCCAGGCTGGATGCCCGCACGGTAGCTTTGCTTGGCCGGCTGAAGCTGGCTTCGGGTCTGGATATGAATAGGGTGATCGCTTTTTCGATTGTCTACCTTTTTGAAAGGCATCCCGAGATTAAAAGTTTTATTAAGGAATCTCTTGAAAATTTTGAATGATGAGTTGGATCAGTTTTTTAACATGGATACTGGGTATCTACTTTTTTTATTATTCCGCCAATATCGGTTTTGATTTACTAAAAGTCAGGCGGTCGTTTGATGTAGGCGATAATACTCTGATATCAGTCAAGGTAGATACGGAGGATGAGATGATGTTCCCGGTCAAGATGAGTGATGGGGAGGAGATCGATTATTTTATTGATGAGGGTGATACCTTCGTGCCGGAGTCGCCCATTTATTCCTCTGCCGGGGTGAACATCAGACAACTCTTTGAACTGGCCCGGTCAGAAAGTATAGAGTTTACGGGCAAAGTAAAATATTAACATTTCGTTGGGAGGTGGTTATGGAAAGTCTTTGGGTTATTTTGGCAGGAATGCCGTTTCAGGTTCTACTGATTTTACAAGCAGGAGCTGGTAATGGAATGGCTGAGCTGCAGCAGGCGGAAAGCTTCCTGCACGGTTCGTTTTTTTCTTTTCGAGACCTCTCTTTCGTGCTTGCAGGTTTGATCGCTATAGCAGGTGCCGTCAGCGTTTATCATAAATGGCAGATGGGGAAGGATGTGAGTATGGATGTGCCGGCCTGGTTTTTCTCCTCACTTTTTGTATTGGTCCTGGGACTGATGGTTGCCGGCTTCTTTGGTCTTTAAGTTGGTTGGGTTTTAATTGGTTGGTTCGTTTTAATTTTTTGCTGCTACTCCGCGGCTTTTTTTGTGCCCTGATTTTTCTATTGGGGTGAGGTTTAAACTTAAATTTTTTGATAATGAAAAAGATGAATGTAGGAAGGCTGTCTTGCCTGTTGGTATTAATTTCTGTTTTTGGTGACTTGTTTGCACAAAGCGGGGTGACGGGATTGAATACGGCCACTTCTACCCTGAAGACTTATGTCGATCCGGCCACAAACATCGCACTGGTGATTGGCGGGATCGTAGGAATTGTTGGTGGGATCAGGGTGTATTCGAAGTGGAACAGTGGTGATCAGGATATCAATAAGGAACTGATGGGCTGGGGCGGATCCTGCCTGTTTCTGGTGCTGAGTTCTTTGATTGTGAAGGCTTTTTTCGGTTTGTAGCATGTCGAGGTCATTTCCGGTCTATAAGGGGCTCCAAAAACCGATGGTTTATAAGGGTTTCAAGGGAAAGTTTATCTATTGGGCTGTAGGTCTGCTATTGAGTGCACTGGTGATCGGCGCTTTGACGATGGCGATCATTAATATGTATTTAGGAGCGGTGGTTATGGCCGGGATCATTATTTCTGGTTTTTTTTATATCGGTGCCCGCCAGAAAAAAGGGCTTCATGATAAGGCTTTTTCTAAGGGTGTTTTTTATCCTGTTAATCAACTTTCTAGAATAAACAGATATGCAAAACCAAAATGAATTCAGGGTGCCTTATCTTGGCATTGATTTATCTGCGGACATGGATCTGCTTTACGGAATGAATGGGGAGTTCTCGGTATTGATACGAATGGTCAATCCGGTCTTGAGATATAGCGGGGATGCTTCGGGTTATACTGCATTTCATTCGCTGTTCCTGGGGATTTTAAAGATGTTGGGCGAAGGTTATGTATTGCAGAAACAGGATGTGTTTTTCAGGGCACTTTATGCAGGCGGGGAATTGGGGGCTGGTTATTTAGACGAGACCTATTTTGCCCATTTCCGTGGACGGGAATACATTGGTTTGGAAACCGTAGTGGTGCTGACCAGGCAGGTACCTCGCGGCAGGTTCTATGTGTATGATCCGGCGCTGCGAAGGGATTTTAAGCTGATGGTCAATAAGGTAATGGGAGTATTGGAGCAGGCAGGCTGTTTACCAGTGTTACTCAGGGAAAAAGAAATTAACCGTTATGTGATGCGGATGCTTTCGCTTAACTTTTCAGATGGGAATCTGGTGCTAGATAACTTCAGTCCCGGTGAACATGAGGTGGGTATGGGAAAACGGGCCTTTCGGTCGGTTTCATTGATTGATATTGATCAGATCAATCTGCCTGCTTCGCTTTCTACTTCAGGCTTTCTCTCGGCAGCTGATGCATTATCCGGCTTTCCTGCTGATCTTCTACATTTTTTGTTCAAAGTGCCGGATTTTTCGGTTATGGTATTTAATCAGGTGATCGAGGTGCCGGCGCAGCCATCACTGCTTCGGGGCTTGGAGCTTAAGCGAAAGCGCCATTCAGGTATACCTGATCCTGCGAACCAGATTAGTGTGGAGGATATTTCCTTGCTGCTGGATGATGTGGCCAGGGATAACCGCTTATTGGTACATGCACACTTCAACGTGTTGGTTTGCGCAGATAAGCATAAACTATCCAGGGCCTGTAATTTTCTGGAATCTGCACTTTTTCAGATTGGCATCATCCCTTCAGCAAATGCTTATAACCAGATGGAACTTTTCCGGACGGTGCTGCCTGGAAATTCAGCGGAGCTGAAAAAGTATGACTGGTTTCTGACCACGGCCGAAGCTGCCTTGTGCTTATTTTTTAAAGAGTCGATACCCAAGGATGAGGATTCTTCATTTTTGGTCCGCTTCACGGACCGACAAGGGATCCCGCTGGCGATGGATCCGCTGGATCTGCCCATGAAAACCGGCAGGATCAATAATAGAAATAAATTTGTGCTGGGGCCATCAGGATCTGGGAAGTCTTTTTTTATGAATGCGCTCATTGAACAGTATTTGCGCTATGAGATAGATGTTGTCATCGTAGATACCGGACACAGTTATTCAGGCTTATGCAGTTATTTCGGCGGAAAATATCTGACTTATTCTGAGCAGGCGCCGATCACGATGAACCCCTTTTCGATTTCTGAAGGGGAGTACAATATTGAAAAGAAGGATTTTCTCGCTACGCTGGTTTGCCTGATTTGGAAAGGAGCAGATGGTGTAGCCACGCAAGTGGAAAAGGATGTGATTGCTGCAGTAATCAGTGGATATTACTTATCTGGTTTTGAAAGGCTTAAGGTAGGTGGTTTTAAGTTAAACTTTGATTCTTTTTATGAGTTTGCTTTAGGCAAGATTCCGGAAATAAAGGAGCAGGAAAAGATCAGTTTTGATCTGGATGAGTTCCGCTATGTACTGAAAAAATTCTATAAAGGAGGTGAGTTTGCACAGATTCTGAATGAGGATGTGGATGCATCGCTATTGACCGAACGGATGATTGTTTTTGAGATTGATTCGATCAAAAATCACAAGGTTCTTTTCCCCATTGTAACGCTTATCATTATGGATGTTTTTATTCAGAAGATGCGGTTCCGGAATGCCTTCAGGAAGTCACTCATTCTCGAAGAGGCATGGAAGAGCCTGGCCTCTCCGCTGATGGCGGAATATATCCTGTTCCTTTTTAAAACGGTGCGGAAGTTCTGGGGAGAGGTAATCGTAGTGACGCAGGAACTTGGCGATATTATTGGAAACGCGATTGTCAAGGATAGCATCATTTCTAATTCGGATACGGTCTGTCTGCTGGATCAGCGGAAGTTTCGAGACAATTATGCGGATATCGCAGCGCTGCTCTCCATCAGTGAGGTTGAGCGCAGAAAGATCTTTTCAATCAACCAGCTGGACAATCAGGCCGGCCGTGGCCCTTTCAAGGAGGTATATATCAGAAGGGGATCGGTTGGGGAAGTGTATGGAATTGAGGTGTCGCTCGCCCAATATCTGTGTTATACAACCGAGAAGCCGGAGAAAAGGGCCGTGGAATATTACCGATTAAAGTCTGGATCTTATGAGGAAGCAATTAAACACTTTATTGCTGATTTTCTTTCTTCAGGAAAGGATTTGGGAAGCTTTGTCGTTGGGGTTAATAACGAAACTGGTTCCCAGGGTTAACGGATAGTTTTTTAATCACTTAATGTTATGGATATGAAAAAGTTTTTGGTTATGGGCAGATTGCCCATGGGCCTGATGGTAATGCTGTCAGGCTTTTTTATTTTTAATATAAGAGCGCAGACGCTCTATGTAGATCCAGTAACTTCCGGCGCCATTGCGATGCACACTTCGGTAATCAATAATCAGCTGGATAAAAATAATGAGCGGCTATCGCTGATCGCCAGGGGCCAGCTCGCGGTGACCGGGGAATTGGTAATTGTTAACGACTTACAGGACAAGATATACCGAGGATTATCTGAAGTGAGTGCGGTGATGAATAACCTTTTCTCCATCAAGGAAATTGGAGACATCGGGATTGACATTGTGCGGGATGTAGAAAAGTCAGTCACGCTGGCAAAGGCCAATCCATTGCTGTTGCTTTTTGCAGAAGAGGGTGCCAGGGAATTTAAGCTTCGGGCAGTAAAGCTTTCTGCTGAGGTCGGCGGATTTGTGCTTAAAGGCGGTCGGGATAATTTGCTGGATGCCGGGGAGCGCTCACGACTGCTGAACCATATTGCTAATGAAATGCGGATTCTACGGGGCATTGCTTATGGGATGCAGCGGGCGATGTATTGGGCGAAAATGAAAGGAATTTTTGCCTCGCTCAACCCCTGGGGCACCTGGATTAATATTGATGTGCGGATTGCAAACAGTGTATTAACGGAAGCTAAGTACTTACATAGATAATATATATGAAAAAGTTTATAGTATTGATTTCTTGCGTTTTATTCAGTGTTGGCGGGTTGTATGGAGGGAGCGGGTTCGCACAGCGAAAGGCGCTCAATATTGCGGGGATCCATCAGCTGGTTGCGGCATCCAGATCAGAGCATGAGCGTCAGGAAACCGCAAGGAATCGCCAGGCGCAGAATACGGTGAATGAGCAGGCGAACAAAACACTCCTTTTTAAGCTCAAGGATTCTTACCGTTTGCTGCAAAGCAGGTTTTCATTTCTGGGGATGGCGGTTTCTGCCACGGAAGTGGGATGGAATGCATCACCGCTGGTGACAAAGATCGTTTCGGAGCAGTCTAGGTTGTACAACGCCGCCATCCTGGATCCGCTGCTGCTGCCCTTGGTATATCAGGCTGAAGTGGAGTTTGTACTCCGGGCAAAGGATTTATCGGGCTATCTGTTTGCGCTGGTGTTAAGTTACGGGGCTTTAAACCAAATGAAAATCTCAGACAGGAAGATCTTATTTGATCACGTATTGACCGAGTTGCAACAGATTGCGGCATTGTCTGCCGGAATGGTCAGGCTACTGGATCATGCTAACCTTTCTTCGATGATTAGCCGGTTAAATCCTTTTGCTGATTTCATCAGCACAGATAAAAGTGTGGTGGTGGATATTTTGCGGAATGCTAAAGCTCTTGGTTTATGAAAGCTGGTTTGAAGATTTTTAGGTGTCGGATTTCATTTTGGTTTAGTATTGGGTTTTATTTAGGATTAGTGGGGATGGTTTCGCCTGCTGTATTTGCTCAGCGCCTCGTCTATGATGCCGGACATTTTAGCATTATTACTGAAAATGCTTTTGTCAGGACTTCGGCAGCATTAACTCACCAGAGTTACTTGGAAAAAATAGAAAACAGTCTGAATCACATTAATCTGAATGTCGGCTCAGTGGTCACTGCGCAGGAATTGATTTATACCGGTCTTTCCAATGTCAATGGCGCACTTCGAAATGGCTTGATGCTGAAAAGCATGTTCAGCACTTGTGATCAGATTATCTCTTTTTCTAATGCCATGGTGGAAATGGGTAGAAAAGAACCTTACTTGCTGCTCTTTGCTGAAGATATGGCAAGGGAAGTGGCTTTGCGTTCGGGAAGATTGATCAGCGAGGTTGGCGATTTTGTTTTGAAGCAGGGGGGCAATGTACTCATGGATTATAACGCCAGAGATGAACTTCTGAAAAGGATCAGTGATGAACTGCATATTATTTCTGGCCTGTGTTACGGCGCCTGGAGGGCAATGTACTGGACGGGACAACGCGGGATCATTCGTTCCCTGAATCCATTTGCCGGGTTTATTAATTCGGATCAAAGGATAGTGGAAGAAATTTTATTAAAAGCTAAATATTTAAAGAAATGAAAAATTATAGTGTTAAAGGTGCTTTTTCTGGATTTAGCAGGCACTTGCTGCTGATGGGGATGGGTATTATGTTTTTGTTTTCAGTCGCAACCGGTCAAACCCCGATCAGGGATGAAAGTGTGGTCAACCAGCAGGAACGCATGGTTTTTAAATCATGGGACAGGGCAAAGTTTACGCCGACTTCGGGTTTTCTGGGGCTGAATCCTTACTACTGGCTGACCTGGGGTCTGCATCCTAACTATCCTAGAACAGATCTGAGACCGCTTTCGGCTACCGGGCATGAAACGATTCGTATGGGGCTGGAAGCCACTATGCATTCGGCGGATAAAAACATGGAAGTTGGGAGCGATACCATCCGGAATGTGGCTTTGGATGAGATTGGTGCACATGCAGGTTTGTTTTCAGATGCGGATCCGCTTTGGCTGCTTTACTATTCCTCGCAGTTCAGTCCCGTTACTGACCCGGACAGGGTGGATGACCTATCCGGACTTTCGGCTTCGGTTAAGGCCAGGCTAATCAGCGAAGGAAGTTATGACTGGTATAAAGATCAGATTGCCATGCTTGCCGAGCGGCTGGATGGGAGCCGGCGAACCAATCAGGACAGGGGCTCCAGGATATTGTCCTACCAGCGTCTGCTGTTAGAGTTTAGAAAGATCCAAGCCATCTGGACTTCCAAGCGGGCGGCTGCTGAGAAAATGATACGCTTGTCTTCGGCTAAATCAAAAGTGGATTCAGGTAATCCTGCTGGCGTTTCTCTTTCCATCTCCGATGCGGAGGTTGCCAGAAGGGTACTAGCAGATCGAAAGTTCTAACATTAACCTACTAGATGATGAAACAAATGAAATTTATATTGGTGCTGCTCATGATAATAGGATGCACGGTTTCAGCGGTAGCGCAGCAGCCTGACAACAAGGGTGCTTTTGAGTTTTTGCAGGGCAATGGAGTTTATGAGGAAGGCATGATGGTGTTTTTAAAGGGACTACGGGAATCGATCTGGACGCACTTTGATCTTTTTATTACTGATGCCAAGGCGCTTGCTGCGATCTTTATGATCATTTTCTTTGCGATCAAAAGTTATGATATGATATCCGGAGATAAAAAGCTGGAGATTATGCCTTTGCTCAGGCCATTTGGCCTGGTGATGGTGATCATGTGGTGGGGAGGCTTTACTAAAATGATTGCTTTTCCAACTGATCTGGTTGCTGTAAAGACTGAAGAGATGTTTGCCTCAGAGCAAACTAACGTGAATGCATTGCGGCTGATCAGGGCGGATTACATGCAAAAGGTGGCCAATGCGCTATATAGTTTTGAAGCAGAGACTGAGCTGGCGGAAAAGGAATCAGATACCTGGGCAGGCCGGGCATGGGATTCGGTCACTTCCACCATCAAAGAAGGCATGTCTACGGTAGTCAGTCCGGTGATTGAACTTAAGAACAGGCTTAAAATTGGGATGCAGTTGCTTTTGACTCAGCTGCTGGAACTGCTGGGGATATGGATACTACGCATCGCGGTGTATGTGCTTTTCATGATCCAGATCCTGTATTCTTCCATTCTGATTATTCTTGGACCTTTTGCTGTGGCCGCTAGTATCTTGCCTTCCTTCCGCGATTCAATGTCTACCTGGATTGCCAGGTTCATTTCGGTAAACCTGTATGTGGGCATAGGATACTTGGTGATGTATCTGGTAGCACTGATGCAAAAATATGCGATGAGCGTAGAGATCAACCGGTATAAGGAACTTATAGGGGAAGATGGATCGGGAGCTAATCTGGAGAAAATGGCCTGGTTTGCGGGAAATGGGATTCTTTCCTTTGGTACGGTGATTTTAAGCTTTGTGATCGGAGCGGTTTGTATGTTTACCGTGCCCAGCATTTCCACCTGGATCATTTCGACTTCGGGCATCAGTTCAGCGGCTTCCAACTTTGGCAGGGGCTCGCAGACCGTGATGGGTGTAGCAAAGAAAGCAGGGGGCAGTTTTTTTTAAGCCCTTCTTTTTTATTTTAACCATTTATTTTTTTTGATGATGATTATTAAAAATATCGAATCCAAGATCCGCCTGGCTACTTTCGTGTCGCTAGGGAGTCTGCTAAGCTCGGTAGTGATTACTATTGTGGTGTCGTTTTTTGCCTACCGGCAGGTGAACTCGGCCAGAAAAAGCATTTACATTCTGGACAACCATGTTCCGATGCTCGCCAAACAGACGGACGTACAATTAAACAGGCCTGCGGAATACCGGGCAGATGTGGATTTGTTCCATTCCCTGTTTTTTTCACTTACTCCTGATGACCGTTTCATTGAATACCAGATGAAAAAGGCGATGTATCTGGTGGATGAGTCAGGGGCGAGGCAATACAATGATTTGAAGGAGAAGGGGTATTTCAGCTCGGTGCTTTCTTCGTCCTCAGTGCTGACCTTACAAACTGATTCGATCTTTCTGGATGTGCCCAGACGGTATTTTCGGTTTTACGGGAAGCAGCGCATTGATCGGCGGAGTGCGACCGTGGTCCGGTCACTCATTACTGAGGGTACATTGCGGGATATGCCACGCAGTGAAAACAATCCTCACGGGGTATTGATTACCCAGTGGAAAATACTGGAAAACAAAGACCTGGAAAATGTTCAGAAAAATTCACTTTAGGCTGGCTGATAAACGGTTTTTATCAGAGCTCAACGAGGCTTTTGGTCCGATATGGAACTGGTGTTTAGCGAAATGCCGGTTGGTCATGATTCGTTATCCCGGACCGGTATTCACAGTTATGGTATTATCGATCGGGCTCTCGCTTATGGTGTTAGCCGGGGACATCTTTGGCGGTAAAGACAAGGTTGTTCGATCTAAAGGAGCACCTATGGCTTCTGGCATGGATATAGGGGCTGCTGGTTTTTATCAGGGACTGGAAAACATATCGAGCACGGCTTCAAAAATAAGGCAGAATATGGAGCTCAACCAAAGAGTCGATTCGCTGCTGAAGAAACAGCAGCTCACCCATCAGGATTCGCTATGGTTATCAAAGGCACTCAAAGCCATGGAGCGCTAGTGCTTGATTGTTAGTTTTTTTATCCTTTAAATTTTATTGTATGAATATCAATTTCAAAAAGCCGCGGTATGTTTTGCCGCTGCTGGCCTTGCCGTTTCTATGTCTTTTCTTTTATGTGTATAGCAATAGTTCAAAGGAGAAGCAGGAGGTTCCCGCCGACGGGATGAACGGTCAGATTGCTGATATCTCTGACCAGGTGCGGGATCGGGGACTATCTGGAAAGCTGGATGCTTATCGTGATCGGTATAAGGCCAGTGATGGGTACTCCGGGATCAATCCCATTTCAGAAGAACTCATCCGGGATACGGTGTTGCGCTCTAATTATTCGGATGCGGAAAAGCGGAGTCTGGATTCCATTGCTGCGTCTTTAAAATCCAGCACAGGAGGCTATCGGATTAGGGATGATCCTGCCCGATTTGCTGGAAGTGAGGCGCCCTTGGCAGGGAATGCTTCGAGAGTTAATATTAAGGATTATCATGCCACGATGAATGCTCAGGATAAGCAAATGGTTAAGGCACTTTCTGATTTGGCTGCCGCGAGAAAGTCTGTTGATCGTGTGGATCAAAAAGACAGGGTTATAGCCCAGTCTGCTGCTGATCCAATGGAAATCTTCCGGAAGCAAATGTCTTATATGGACAGCGTAAGTAAGCAAAGTGACCCTGCTTTTCAGGAAGAAAGCAGAAGAAAGGCAGAATCCCTACGATTAAAGCAGCTCCAGGAATCTGCTGACCGGAAACTGCTTCGGGTCAAACCTGCTGTTGATATCCAGGGTAAGGCATCCTTGCAGGTTAAAGGCCTCGTTGATCAGGATATTACCGCTTTTGCAGGATCGCGCATTCGTATCCGTCTGATGGAAGATATGATGGTAGGGGAAGTGAAAGTGCTCAGTGGAAGTTTTCTTTATGCCGTGGTGAACGGCTTTTCAGATCAGCGGATAAAGCTTTCAATTTTTTCGGTGCAATATGCGGGAAAGATTCTGCCCGTCAAACTGGAAGTGTATGATCTGGATGGTTTGGCCGGCCTTTATGTACCGTCATCATTTTTTAGGGAGTTTTCCAAAAACATTGGCGGCGAATCCATTCAGGGCGTATCGGTTTCTTCGGCTTCGGGTCAGCAGTTTCTGATGAGTACGGTTGACCGTTTATTCCAGTCGACTTCCTCAGCCATTTCAGGATTGATCAAAAAAAACAGGGCCAAAATAAAATACAGCACTTACGTGCTGCTCATTGATGCCGCTGGCCTGCAATAATTCATTTATAGTTTACTTAATTATTCAACATTCGTGATGAAAAAGATAATTTTTCTGACGGCTTTGTGCTGTCTCTATATTTCATTGACTTATTCGCAAAGTTTGAAGTCTTCGGTCTTGACAGATCTGCCGGTGATCTTTCTTAAAAAATCAGTTTCTGTGCATCTCCTTTCAGATCAGCCTGTCAGCTACTTGAACAGTTCACGCTCAGGGGTTAAGCTGGACCAGCCAACTGATGGTTTGATCCGCGTGAGTCTGGCTGACAGCACGGGCATTGGTCATGGCGATGGCGTAATTACTTTAGTCAGCGAGCGGGGATTCGTCCAGTTCCGACTTATGTATAACCATCCCTTTCCAGATAGCGTCTTTTGTCCAAGCATCAGAATTGGTCCGGAGGACTGGAACCCTTTTGGTGTCAGGGAAGGAAAGTTGGGTAAACAAGAGTTGAAAGGGCTGGCATGCGACCTGCTCAAATCTACTAAAGGGATCTTCCAAACCCGTGAGCATCGCTATGGGATCAAAGCCCGGCTGAATAAGGTTGCTACACTGGGCGATTACATTTTTATTGACCTGAGCTTTTACAATAAGAGCAATATTGGTTATGATATTGATCAGCTCAGTTTTTCGCTGGAAGATAAAAAAATCGCGAAGGCAACCAATTCACAGTCGGTACCCATAGTTCCGGATGTTTCACTCTTCGATACCGGATCTTTTAAACGGCTTTACAGGAATGTTTTTGTGTTTAAAAAGTTCACGTTTCCCGGCAATAAGATTTTGAAGGTACAGTTGAGCGAAAAACAACTTTCCGGAAGAAGCATCAGCTTTCCGATACGTTACAGCGATGTGCTCGACGCGGACGCAATTGTCTACTAGTACTCAGATTTAAACATTAGCACATGGAAGAGACCAGGGAAATTCAGAAGCTGCATGGGTTTATGCAGTGCCAGATTTACTTTTTTCTATTTGTCGAATTTGCGGTTTTTATCTATGAAGATGCACCATTCTGGGGATTGTTCCGGGTAGCCATTTTACGTATCGCTGAGATACCTATTTACCAGCAGCTCATTTATTCCAAACTCTTGATATTGTTACTCATTTGCCTGGTCAGTATTGGGACGCTGGCGAAGAAATCTCCTGAGCTGGATCCTAAAAAAAGCATTGTGTATCCTTTGGCTATTGGACTGGTGTTGTATTTCGGGAGTTTATATCTTTTTAGCCTTTCCTCCGGAATAGTGTTCAGCTGCACACATTGGCATGAGTTGCTTTATATGGGCAGTTCACTGTTTGGCGCGATACTGATCAGTCTTTCGATGGACAATATTTCAAAGATGTTGAAATCTGGATTGGGAAAAGATCAATGGAATATAGAAGGTGAAAGTTTCATGCAGCAGGTCCGGAAAATCGAAACGCCCTATTCAGTCAATATCCCCATGTTATTTTATTTTAAGCGGCAGGTGAGAAAGGGCTGGATCAATCTGGTCAATCCTTTCCGGGCGACATTGCTGATCGGTACGCCGGGGTCCGGAAAGAGTTTCTCGGTGGTGAACCCCTTTATCCGGCAATTGATTGCAAAGGCATTTTCAATCTGTTTATATGATTTTAAACATCCAGACCTTGGCAAGATTGCATACTACCACTATCTTTTAGGCAAGAAATCTGGAAAGCTTAAGGATGTTTCTTTTCATGTCATTAACTTGAATGAGGTGGAGAAAAGCAGGCGCATTAACCCGCTACGTGCGGATTACATCCGTACGCTGGCTGATGCCTCTGAAACTGCGGAAGCTTTAGTGGAGGCATTGAAGAAAGGGGATAAGGCGAGTGGAAGCGATGCTTTTTTTACACAGTCTGCAATCAACTTTCTGGCTTCAGCCATATATTTCCTGAGTCGTCACGAAAAAGGAAAGTATTCTTCACTGCCCCATATCCTGTCATTTCTGAACAGAAGTTATGAAGAGATTTTCAATACGCTGTTTTCTGAGCCTGAGTTGGTTTCACTGCTATCTCCTTTTATGTCTGCATTTACCGCTAAGGCTTTTGATCAGCTGGAAGGGCAGGTAGGAACGCTTAAAATCTTTATTTCCAGGATGGCTACCAAAGAGACGTATTGGGTTTTCTCAGGCGATGATTTCGAATTGAAGATTTCAGACAGGAAAAAGCCTTCCATATTGGTATTGGCCAACGATCCCAATACCCAGAATATCAATTCAGCTTGTTATTCGGTGGTATTGAACAGGCTCACGCGTCTGATCAATACCAAAGGCAATCTGCCTTCAGCTTTGATCTTGGATGAAGTGCCAACATTATTTGTGCACCGGATTGAAAACCTGATTGCTACAGCACGGTCCAATAAAGTAGCGGTGCTGATGGGACTTCAGGAATTGCCACAGTTCAAGCAGCAATACGGAAAAGATACGGCAACGACGATTACTGCAGTGGTCGGAAATGTGCTTTCAGGATCGGTTCGCAATAAAGAAACGCTGGACTGGCTGGAGCGGATTTTTGGAAAAAGCAAGCAGCGGGGAGAGAGTTTGTCAATAGACCGAAGCAAGGTGTCGGTTTCCATTAACGAAAAACTGGATGTGCTGATTCCCGCGGGTAAGATCGCTTCGCTCGGCGCTGGAGAAATGGTGGGCATCATTGCCGCGGATGCGCAAGGGGACTATACTGGGAAATTTGAAACCTCAGCGGTCAATTGCAGGGTGAACTTGAACTTAGAAGACATTGATGATGAAGAGAAGGGATATCAGGAGTTGCCGATCTTTTATGATTTTGGCGGAAGGAAGGAGCAGATTCTGCGCAGCAATTTTTTACGCATCAATCAGGAAATGGAGGATCTGGTGGGGTTGTTCAGGTAAAGCATTTCTTTTTAATTGGTTTCTGGTCTGTTTTTTTGGTCAGATCGGTTTGGTCTGGGGACAAGAGACCAGTTTAGATAATGATTTTGGTATTGCTGCTGCATTTCCAGTAAAATCTTTTGCCCTTACCTCCGGCTACGGACCAAGAACGCATCCGGTAACGGGGGAGCGCAGCAAGTTTCATTATGGCATTGATCTCCGGGCTTTTTATGAGCCGGTGTATGCAGTGCTGGATGGGGAGATTCTGGATGTCGGTTTCGGCCCTGTAATTGGAAAATTTGTTCGAATTCAAAGCGGTAATTTTATTTTGACTTATGGTCACCTGTCTCTGGTGTTGGTCATTCCTGAACAGCAGATTAGTGCTGGCGAGGCGATAGCCATCAGTGGTGAATCAGGCCGGACGACCGGACCGCATCTTCACTTTGGGGTGAAATATTCAGGCCGGACAATTAATCCGCTCAGGTTCCTGAGCGAATTAAACAACAATCTTAAACATTAAATTTTTAGCATATGTACGGGGAAATTTTGAATGAAAAAGATCTCCCGATGGATCAGCTCCGGGAGATTGGGCTGGTCAAGGGAGAGGAAATTTTACTGGATCGCAGAGATATTCATGCGCTGCTATCAGGATCAAGAACCAATCTGATCAGATTGGAAAATATCTTCAGGTCGGGGGTGGAAATTAAGGAAATGGATGTAAAGCTTTCACTTTCAAGGGATAGTTTAGGTCATCCGGACCTGTTGGTCCATCCGGTTTATAAGCAGGCGATTACCCCTTCTTTCATTTCATCCAATGAAGCAGATCAGCTGCTGACCGGACTGAAAGCGAATGTAGTGAAATCCTTGGAACGCGGAGGAATGCAACGGGATATGCTCATTGAGTATGACTGGAACACCCGTGAGTTTGTGATCACGGATACTTCTAAGATCCAGGCCCCATTGGAAATTAACGGGCTGCCCTTAACGCCTTATCAAAAGGACCGGTATTTATCTGGCAGGCAAATTGAGATGCCGGACGGTTCGATGGTTCAGGCCAGTGGTACTGCCCCGGAAGGATTTCGAAGCAACCGAATGGCGCTGGTGGTATCGTTACTAATGGATGGCGGAATTTCTTACCTGCTTTATCAGGGGCTGAACGCCTTGATTGATAAACAAGGGGAAACAATGCAGGAGAAATCGCTTGGAAAAGCTTATTCGAAAGCACTAGCTCGCTTTGAGAAACCAGCAGAAGGCGGGCATACCCATCTGGTTGAAAGAGTGGATTCAGTAGAAGCGATCTCTGGTAAAAATGAACAGCAACGTAGTTATGGACGGTCTGGATTCTCGAGGTAATTCCTTTGGTGTTGAAGGGGCTGAATCTATTGATGGAGTTTTGAAACGATACTTTAAAGGTATTTATGAAAGGGGGCTTGATGGAAAACTGGATTTTGTGTTTTCTGATGGCATTTCGGAAAGTTTTGACTCCGGCAAGCACCAGATGGCAATATCATCGGGAATCTGGTACTGTTCACCAGGTTTGTTCACCTGCAGTTCGCTGTATGTCTGCTCTTCAGCCATGGAAGCGGTTGCTTATGCAATGTTGCAGAATAGCAAGTTCACTGATCTGGATCAATCCTGCTGGATTGCTTTTGGTCTGAATTGTTCGCTTCCTGTCATTGTTCCGAAGTTTTGTTTTGCCAGAAAAATCTATTTGCTGTTTGGGAGGGACCTGTTGGATGTCCTGCGGGCCGTGAAAATCTGTGTTTCAGTAAAGGGTTTCTCCATTAATTTTCGGCTTTTGGAAGATCAGCTATGCTGCCAATTTCGTGGCCGTTCTTATATCTTTCCAGTAGAGAGGTTCAGTCTTTCCCGTTTTAAGCAGGCTACGGGCTTCCGGGATTATTCCAGTATGAAGAGACCCTCGGGGGCCGACAGTTTTCTGGATCAACTGCGCTTTGGTAGCTAAATACAAATACAATTTATAAATCTTAATTTTTTAATCTTAAATCTTTAATCTATGAATGAAGAGAATTTAGGGTATTTGCAGAATAATCTCAAGTACCTGGGTTTTGGAGAGCAGCTGAATGCGGCGCTGAAGGAATCCATTGGAAAGGCTTTGCCTGAATTTAAATTAGAGACATCCATGTCGATGCCTAATCCTGTCAATAAGGATAAACCGGAACTGGCTGATAAGATGTCTTACGCACTAAACTTTTCAAAGAGTAAGGAAACCAACATGTATTTCTTTAATAACTTTGAAGCAACTTTGCAACGAGCAAGTGGTGCCGAGCCTCTTTCGCAGGTTTTCTATATCAATAAGGGTAAGGGAGTTACGGCCAAAGAATCATTCAACCTGCTTTCTGACCGTTCGGTCAATAAAGATGTGGTACTCAAGAGTGGTGAAAAAGCGAACATGTGGCTTAAGCTCGATTTTGGAGAAAAGGTGGATGGAAAATTTGCCATGAAAAACTTTGGAGAGAAATATGGTTTTGATCTTTCCGCAACCATTGACCGTTTCATGATTGCTGATCTTGAAAAACCGGGCTTTAAGGATCAGTTGATGAAGTCTTTGCAGCGTGGTAATGTGCATGAGGTTTCTTTTTCCAAGGATGGCAGGGAAATCAAAGGTTTTGTAGCGGCGAATCCGCAGTACAAGACTCTGGACTTTTATGATGCGGGTATGAAGTCGGTGTACAGCAAGGCGGTTGACCAAAAAGAAGTAGCCGGTGAGGCAGTAGTCCAAGAACCTGAAGTGGTGATGGAAACAAAAAAGGGCAGGGGAAGATAGTCTTTGTATTGAGTTTTAGTTTTATTGAGGCTTAGCAGGGGGCTTTTGCCCCCTGCTTTGTTACGTCTGGATTTTTGCGGATTTGGTGGATTCTAATATATTTGCCGCTTAAATATTATTTATTATGGAAAAATTTGCAAAAATTAAAGAGCTGGTGGCTTCAGTTGAGACTGATGCTGAAAAGTTTTACAATGCAGGAAATGCTGCTGCCGGAACACGTGTTCGTAAGGGTATGCAGGACCTAAAAAACCTTGCTCAGGAAATCAGAGCTGAGGTAACAGAAAAGAAAAATACGAAGTAATCAATTAAGATTGCTGTTTTGGGAATCATGCCCCAGTCCGAATTCGGGCTGGGGCATGATTGTTTTATATGAAATAGGGTCATTTATATCTCAGTGATATATAGCTATTATTATATTGCGAAGAAACGTTACATACATTATAAATGTTAATGGATGTAACTTAGAGTCAAATATGACTATTTACGGCTTTTAAATTTGAGTAATGTTGTTTTTGCATTTTTCGCATTTTTAGGGATAATAATTTCAGATTTAAAATCAGCTCTAACCACCGCTCCAAATTGATTTTGAGAGTCTACATATCCCTCTATTTTATAAGTTGAGTCATTGTGTTTTGTAATCCTTTGTTCATCTAAACCAGGATATTCGGCAGTACTTGGCGATAGAAGCGTGTCATTGATAGCTATCACTGTTAATTCATAAGCATATTCTGTAGTTTGTAAAGATTTCTTCGGGCTAGGATTTGCCTTGGAATTATGTTTTACCAAAATCACTACACCAGCTAAAAACATGAACACAATAAATGCTTTTCCGTAATTAAATTGTCTTTTATAAGGCCTGATTTCTGCTAATGATTTCCTTAAAATCTTGGATTCTTTACTGCTGAGCACTGGTATAGATAAAAAACTCATCAGATCTGTTTTAATAATGGTTAATTTATCACTGTAGGTTTGGTATGGATTACTATCTTTTTCTCCGTTGAACGCATCCGAATTCAAATCATAGAATGATTCCATAATGTAAGATATATCTCGGAAAATTTTGGGATAGGCACCAGTTAGAGGCTGAAGAATCGTGGAAATGAATTCCCTTTGTGTGTCGCTAACTCGCTCAAGACGTTTGCTAATATAGTTTTCTTTTGCTGTGATATCTTCTATTTTACCTACTTTTCTTAGCGATTTTTTCATTTCACTTCTTCTGTCATCGAAAAAGTCGTTTACCTTATCAATTGTTTTATCTAAATAAGCCTTTAGATACCAACTGCGCTTAAGCTCTCTTTTTCTACCAAAGAAAGCTATCAATTGTGTAGCTACAAAGACTAAGAGTACAGCTGAAGTAGAAACCAAAGGGCCATACTTGATTGATCCCGACAGAATCGATCCCGTTACAAGAAGGTGCATGAGAGAGGTTTATATTTTAAGAAAAGAAAGAAAAGATGTTTTTATCGTTAAGCGTATTGTTGGCACTTCGATATCCATCTTCAATATTTTTTTCTAAGGCACGTTTACGCGCTTCGTTGTCAGTTTCAAATTCCCAGAAATATTTCGCTTTAAATTTTTCTAAGCCTAATTTCTTAATACTTTCATAAAGAAGCCCTAGAAAAAAAGATGGATTAAAGGAAGTTGTATCAGCTGGAATTACCAGTTTTACAGTCTCATCTTTCTTCTCATCAAGATCAGGAATCCCTGAATCTCTCCTCGCGTCCATACCTTGTGGACGACCGCTAAACGAAGTACTGTTATGCGGCCTGTATTTTTTAAGGTCAATTATCATTTTGATTGCCTCCATACTTTTTGTCGAGATGTTGTTTATTTAGATAAATTTTTACGCTCAATAGCGTTCCCGGAAACTTTTCCGGTAGTATTTTTAAATGTGATTCCCTTGGTGGAACTGTCAAATCCTTCTCGGGATTCAAAGATAAACAATAAACAGTGTCTTTCGCAAATGGTTTTAACTCATTATCGCAAATTAAATGTGTGTGTCCAGTAAACAAGGATAAATTTGGCATATAACCATTTGCTTTATTTTCAAAATCACCTAGCTCTCCGAAAGATCTTAGAAATTTTATAGTCCCTGTTCCTCTAGAATCTTCTTTATACTTTAATCTGCTAATCGTCTCTGACATCATTACGAGTGTGTATAATTGCTCATCCCCAAATTTCATTGTTGGATTTTTTTCACGATTGCGTTGAACTAGACTCTCAACTTGATTGTATTGTTCATGATTTTTTATTTTGGTGCTCTCAAATGCTTCATAGAATGAATGTCCAAAATTAGCTATTGCTATATTAAGCTCACCAACCATTTTGTCCGTTCCCTCGCTTATATCACCTGAAAAGTTAGATGTAATAAACCAGGTATCCGAACTGCTATGATCTTCTGCATTACTCAATACCTCACCAATTATACCTTCAGTGCTATTTTTATCATCTTCACGTAATTCGTAACCATATCTATCTAAACACTTGTTTAGATAATCTACAACTTTTTTTGCTACTACGGGTTTTCTATTTTCTCTGTATTCTTGTTGCTTGCTATTTCCACGGAAAAAACCCATATGATCAATGGGCTGCATTGTAACTTTCTCCCTATTTTCCTGATTGAAGGCTTCAATGTCTACCGGATAACCTGTTGTTATTAAAAGTCTTACGACATCTGGTGTTTTGGAAAGACTAACTTTTATATCTGGATTTAGAAAGAGTGCTGGAAAACGTTCCTGTAAATCTTCAACAATACCAATCATTTCTAATCTGATAATCTGAAGTAAAAATAAAGCCGCAGTATCAGCCCTTTTGCATTTTGAGAAATCCAAGGTAAGTGGTGATCCTAAATAATCATAAATGCTACTTGCGAAAATCTTTATCGTTGAGAATGCTGTAGCATAATTTGTACATAAACAGAAGTTTTCTGGAATTTCTATATGTTCCTCACCACTTTCAGGGGTAATTAATACTCCATATCGTTGAAAAAATGATTCTTTCCTCGACTTAAATATTCTATTCTGGTGATTTTGCCTAAACCGATGCTCATTTTCTTGGCGTTTGCTATTTTTTTGGAATTTATTTTTTCTTTCTACTTCTTTAAGATGTTTTTTATAGTTGCGTTGATCTCTTTGAAGTTGTTTTTTTCGGTCTGTTGGTGAGAGCATTAAAATTTATTTCTATTGTTTAAGTAATCAAGACAAAGTTAGATATTGAAATAGAACCCCAGATATACTTCAGTCGCTAAAGTATTTAAAATAATGTGTTCTGAGATAATGTTTTTTAATTTTTATGAAGTTATTTTTTTCAACAATTATATGTTTTGTTTAATTCCTTTCCGTTATAAAACTATATAATAACCAGTGATTTATTAAACAAATGAAATATTTAGTACTCACTAATGTAACCAACAATTCGAATAATGTTATCAAACACTAATTTTTTGTTGTCTGCTATCGTAAAGATATTTGTATTAAATATTGATCATTTTCTTATTTTCCACAATTAATATTTTTCCGTTCTCCAACTCTAGCCAGCCAAAGTCGTAACAAAATCGATAAATGCCTTTCGCGGTGTTAAGTATTCTGGTGGTGAATTCAAAGTTGAAACCACTGTCTCGAAGAAGAAAATTGGTTACAATTATTGAATCGCCCTTTTCTTCGTAGAGCGCTTTGAGTATTTTGTGGTTATTTTGGAGGATCCCACCGATTTTCGTGTAAAACATTGGTGCGTTCCATCTTCCCTCTTTTAGCTGATCACGTCTGGCACGATTACGGCATTGATCGCTGCAAAAGATTTTATCGCTTCTTCCCTCAAATGGATTGCCGCAGTACTGATAACTGCAGAGCCGCCGGGTTTCTCTGAGTTGTTGCATCTTGAATAAATAATAGGGTTTTTGCTATCCGTTTTTTATCCGATCTGATCGGATAGCCTAATATACAACCGATTAGCCAGGAATCAAATCTACAAATTTGTGTGTACCAAAAATGATAGACAGGAGTATGAAAAATCAAAATTTGACGACCGAAAACTTTTCATCTGGAAAAAGAAACTATTTCATTGACTTCAAACGAGCCGTAAACGATAGCAATTATATCTGCATTACACGGAGTGACAAGCTGCAAAACGGCGGCTATAAACGGTCAAATGTCGTGGTGTTTGAGGAAGACTTCCACTTTTTAATCTCTGCATTTTCTTCCTTGTTTCATTCTGCCGCCCATTTACATCTGGAAGAATCTGAATATAAAAATAGTCCGAGGTTAACTTTTCAAAAGGGAGTCAGGGGGATCAAAAGCTGGAATCCTGATATGCGTCCACGTGAAAAGTTTGTCGCTCATGGAACAGATGCACTTAGTGATGCGGAATTGATGGCCATGTTAATTGGGTCCGGAAGACCTGACCAGAGTGCTGTTGCACTTTGTGAGGGAATTTTGAAGGCTGCCGGTGGCAGATTGGACTTGCTGGCTGGCCAGGATCACAAAAGCCTTTCCCGTTTTAACGGGATCGGAATTGCTAAATCATCTGCGATTCTGGCCGCACTAGAATTGGGAAGAAGGATGTGCGCGGTTAGTTAAGGCGAATAATTAAGGAGCGGTCACATTTGTTTGGACTTAGGTCTGGCTGAGTTGAATACAGGCGTGTTGCCGGAATAACGCATATAAACTTTTCAACGAAACGGATAAAAAGGCCGTGAATTTCGGGCGCTCCGCTTGCTGCGTGCGCATAATGATCGAGGCTTCGCCTTGATCACCCTCCAGGACTTATAGCACTTCGCGTGCTTTGCACCCGTTTTTCCGGACTTTCTTTTTTTCCGTTTTTTCTTTTGAAAAGATTTTTTGGGAAAAGGGAAAGGAAATAAAAAAATGTAAAACTTAATTTTTTAACGATGGAAATCACAGGAAGATTGACCGCTGATGCAGTGGTTAGAACAGTAAGCGAAGACAGAAAGGTTGTAGGCTTTTCTATTGCAATCAATGACACATTTCGTTCCGGGGGGGAGCAAAAGAAGATCACCACTTTTATTGACTGCTCATATTGGCTGAATACGGGGATTGCGGAGTACCTGAAAAAAGGAGGTTGGGTGCAGCTTTACGGGCGTATCGGTGTGAACGCCTACATGAGTGGGAACAATGAAGCCAAAGCGTCGCTCACGTTTCACACTTCGGAAATTAAGTTATTGGGCGGTACTGCCCGTAGTGGAGAGCTGCCGAACGTGGTGGCGAAGGAAGTGGAAACGATTGCTGCAGCGCAAGCTAATTCAACTTTTGAAGGCATTGATGAGGATCTGCCATTTTAATTTTTAACTGATTCTTTAGTTTTTAGACGATACGATTATGGCACACAATTTAGCTTATAACCAAAGAACAGACAGACACAGCTTTTTCTCGGTACGGGAAAAAGCATGGCATGGATTGGGAACTATTGTGGAAGACTATCCAACGGCAGCAGAAGCGCTGCAATTTGCGGGGCTTGACTATTCAGTGGAGAAACGCCCCCTGTTTACTGTGGATAGTGCAAACCTGCGCTTGCTTAATGAACCCAATCCCGATGCGATTTTGTTCGGGGCTTCTTCTGACATTCCCGTTTCTAATTACTTTGCCACGGTGCGCACTGATTCCGACACGGTTTTGGGGGTAGTGGGCAAGGGTTACGGCGTGGTGCAGAACCGTGATGCTTTCACTTTTTTTGATAGCATTGTTGGCGGTGGCGAGGGCATCCTGTATGAAACAGCAGGTGCTTTGGGCAAAGGCGAACGGATTTTTATCACGGCAAAGCTTCCTTCTTATATCAAAGTGGGAAAGGATGATCTAATTGAACAATATTTATTCCTGACCACTTCGCATGATGGATTTGGCAGTATTACCGCTGCTTTTACGCCTGTGAGGATCGTTTGTAACAATACTTTGAACGCTGCATTGCGTTCTTCTACGAGTTCCATACGAATCCGCCATTCTTCGGGCGCAGGCGAAAGATTGAAACAAGCCCATACACTTATGGGTATTTCGGGGAGGATCGGAGATGAAGTGCAGCAGATTTTCAATCATTGGGCAAAGGTGCGCATCAGTGATACTGAAGTGAAAAAATTAGTGCAGTTGACAATGGCACCAAATAAGGAAGTATTGGATAAGCTACGCAATGGTACAGTTGATGAAACCTCAAGCGTGTATAAAAATATGGTGGATGATGTGTTTGATTACGCTATGAACGATGCTTCACAATTGCTCGATACCACCAAAGGCACTTTGTTTGGGGCATACAATGCGGTGACGGGTTATTTTCAGAACATGCGCAAGTTTAAAGACAATGAAGCTAAATTCAAATCCATCATTGAAGGGACAGCCAAGCAGAGGGGACAGGTAGCTTTTGATCTTTGTTTAGATCTAGGCACAAACGATAACATTTCTTTTCAGTTCAACTAATTCACAAGGGGGCGGTCATGCCGCTCCATAAATAAAACATCATGAGTATATTGGCCGAAACCACCGAAAGAAAAGCTTTACAGGAAATCTCCAGATCACTCCGCTTTTTTTCCAACCTGGACTTTCTTCAAATTTCGGGAGGGGATGCCGTGCGTATCAGACACGCCGAGCATATTATTAAAAGCATTATTGAAAATAACGGATATGAGGTGCGAACTTCTAAGCGAAGGGGAACTTATTTAATCAAACAAAGACGATGAGAACTAATTTTTTTCAAGCATTACAGCGTTTGCATGATGCAGGCGCATGGGTAATCAACGTGAACTTTTCCTCAGGAAATGAACTGATCGTTTCTGTGGTATTGAAATCGCAGGATAGGGATAGTCTTAAAAATAATCAATTACCTCCAATGGTTTTTAAAGGCACAGCGCAAGAGATTGACGAGGGGATTCTCGACGGCTTAATTCAACCTGTTGCGGAAACTAAGTCGCTGTTTGTCAATATTTCCGCCTACAACAAGGGGCTTGAAGAAGCAAAGTCAAAAATAGTCGTTAAACCCAAAGCCGAAAAGCAAACTGTGAATACAGAAAAGCTAAAGCCTGCGGAAATGATTTCTAATAAGCCAAAGTTTGAGGATATTCTGAAAGAAATAAATGTACTCAATGCAGCCTGTAAATATGCAGAAGCTGTAGTTATGATTCCCGCTGTAGAAGATTATCCCGATAAAAAGGCAGAGATTGAAAAACTCAGGATTGACCTGGAGTGGAGATTGAAACAACTAACCTTATTGTAGAAATAACGACATTTATTATGTTAACAGCTAGCATATTACCAAGAGTATTTAGTTTTAAGAACAGAGATAATGAGGTCAGGCTTTCTGATCCTTCCAACAAAATGAATCCCGAAGAAGTCATGAACTTTTATTCGGGTACATACCCCATCCTGACCACAGCTAAGATTGAAGGCCCGGAGATTAAGGGGGATGAAATAGAATATAGATTTATTACCACTCTTGGAACGAAGGGATAATCATGAAAGGAAAAGCAAAATGTATCAGGATCAAATCTTACAGCAAAGCATGGCGGCTACATCAAATGTTAGGGCAGTTCGCCCAATCCTTAAACAAAAGAGCCGATCTCTCGGAAGTGATAAGCCACGAGCGAAAAAGCGCACCACCGACGCTAGTGGAAATGGTTTTTTAAGCCACTCTTTTGCGCCACTGGTAAATGGTTACTCAAAGGCAATCAATGCAGGTAGTAAAGTAGCGAATAGTATTTTGTGTGCTGCCCGAAACCTCTGTGATCTCTATGGGATAAAACTGTTGGACTATGAACATCTCATATATCCGCAGAATGTGGCAAAGTTGGTTGAGGACCTGCAGCAGCAAATCGGTGAAATTGATCACGATGCCAATGTGCTTGTAATTACAAGGGAGTTCAATCTTCCAACCTTGGCTATTACAAAATTTTTTGATACCAAAACAACACTTTACTACCTGCCTATTGAACCGTTGCATTTTTTGCTTCAACAAAGTGACCGAAAGCCAGCGGCACAGCTTTTACTATCAGTACTTTGCTATTTTTATCAGATTGGTGGCATCCCATATTTTGGAGAGAACAGCAGTTATCTCTACGAGGTTTATCAAATGATTAATGAATGGTATAGCGATAAAGAAATTTGCGAATATCCTAAAGATTATCAGCATGTAATAGATCATATTCAATTGATAAAAAGGGAATCAGGCAATTTACTTAAATCTTTAAGCGATAAAGATCAGTTGGCTTTATTGGATGATCGGGTAAGCAAATTTTACCCGACAACAAAAACCGAAGAAAATCTGAAAGCTATTGCTTACCGTGTATCTACCCTAATTAATATTTACCCAGGCCGCTCCATTTTCGACAGTATTCCGGATGATCTAAACCGTATTGATGGAGAAGGGAGGATTACCGCTGAGCATTACCTTTCGTTTATTTGGAGTGGTGAAGATTGTTTGTATGATCAATTGATGGAAACAGTCAATTGCGAACTGCAGGAATATAATGAGATCGATGAGCCGATGAGTATACAGCTATTTGATAAACCGCAAAATCAAATCTCGCATAACATGAGTTTTGAGCAAGAATTTTTTGATCTGCTCAACGATTTATCCGATAACCTATATGACTTCGCACATGAAAAACATCACTGATTTATTTTCACAAAGCTATATGCCTTTCAAGGCTTTGCTTTTTTATCAAAACGAAAAGGATGACCTTTATGTGGAATCCTATGATATGGATGCATTGGGCAGACCAATCAACGCACACCCTTTGTCGCAAAGGGAAAGTAACGCACTATCCGAATCGATGAAATCAAAGCAGGAAAATGCAGACGGTTTTCTTTGTACAGCGGGACTAATACCCGATCGGGTGTTGTATATTGACAGGAGCGGAGATGGTATTGTCATTTGGTATACCCCGGAGATGAAAAGGCATCTGATCTTTAAAAGCGATTTGGGAATTTCTGATGGAGAAGCTCATGTACCTCCGTTGCTTTGGAAAGCATCAAAAAATGGTTTGTCCCTATGGGCTTTGGCCAATAACGATCGACCCAATTTAGAAACCATACTGTATCAAGCACCGTTTTTTAATATTTACTCAGATGGCAGGATTTGCATGGGAAATGTTGATATTAAATTTTGTTTAAATGTTGACCTTGATTTCTTTATGTTGCATTGGGAGAAGCTTTACTTTGGTTCAGCTTTCAGTCATTTACTGCAAGGCGTTTCTCCTGTAAAAGGTAACATCATTCAGCTTTGGCAAGAGCAAATCAATACAGAAAATCCATTTCCCCTAAGGCAGTTAAAAAAGTTTCCAAAATTATTAAAGGATATCATTAGATGAATGCAGCAAAGAAAAGGGTGCATATTGTTTACCCATACTTAATTAGTCCGACGAATCCTGTTTCTGTGAATCTGATCGGGGCAGGAGGAACAGGTAGTCAGATGCTGACTGCCCTCGCCCGAATCAATCAGGCATTGATTGCGCTTGGTCATGCAGGTTTGCAGGTGAATGTTTTTGATGATGATATCGTGCAGAAGGCTAACCTCGCCAGGCAATTGTTTACCTCTCAAGAGATCGGACTGAACAAAGCCGTGGTGCTGATTAACCGCATTAACAGGTTTTTTGGTACAAATTGGAAAGCAGTTCCCCAAAGGTTTGAGCGAACCGATAAGAAACCTTGTGAAAATCGAATGGCGAATATTACGGTTTCCTGCGTGGATACGGTTGAATCCCGAATCAACATTGAGGCATTGCTTTGTTCTGCCGAGCGCAAAAGCGCACAACGGGGTAGTAATTTATATCTGCTTGATTGTGGGAATAGCAAAGAAACAGGACAGGTCCTGCTTTCAACCATAGGTGAGATAGCGCAGCCAGAATCGAAACAATTTAATACAGTTGGGGTATTGCCCTCATGGCTTGCGGAATATCCGTCACTATTAGCTGAGTCAGAGGATAACGATCCAACACCGACTTGCTCTTTAGCGGAGGCCTTAGAAAAACAAGATCTTTTCATTAATTCGGCACTTGCCAATATTGGCGCATCTTTACTGTGGAAGATGTTTAAAGAAGGGATGCTTATGAGTAGAGGATTTTTTTTAAATATTGCAGATTACCGAACTCAGCCTATCCCGATCTGATCATTTGAAATTCGGCAGTCCGTTGGACGGCCGGAAGCCTCGTGTTCTGCAAACACTCGGCTGTTTAGATGCAGCATTTAGCAAATTTCAAGATAATTCAATTTCATTTATTATTTAGGTAGGTAGCTTTAAATACTGATTATAAATTATTTAAAAAAATAATTATCAAATTTGTAAATTTTTTAAATCCCATCAATTTGCATTTAATAGGCTCATGTCAGGCTGTCAGTTGTCATGATTCGGCAGGCAACAGTCAGTTCAATTTAAGCTCAATTCAGCCCAATTCGGTCCATAAATTCTAGAGATGGTTATAGTCATTACTTTTATGTAGAATTTAAAACGTAGATGATATGGACATTTCTCAAATCGTGACCAAGGCTGATATAGAAAAGCTAAAAGAGGAGATCTTTGCAGAGTTAAACAGGATCAGGTTTCATGGCCAAAAAGTTTCGGTAAATAAACAGTGGTTAAAAAGTTATGAGGTCTGTCAGCTTTTATCAATCTCTAAAGGAACACTTAGTACATATAGGCAAAACGGAACATTGCGGTATACGAAAATTGGTGGGTTGATGTATTATAAGTATGAGGACATTGCTATACTGATGGACAATAGATAGCATGAGAAATTTAATTATTTAGTTACTTTAACATTAGAAAAAATATAACTTTTGCATTATTGTATAATAAAGCTTTTTGTTGCACTAGTTATGCGACTATGATCTTCAATTGGACCATGACCAATGCTTTCTGTTAATAACTTTACCTACGACTTTGTTACCAAAATCTGAGGAAGCTTATAGCAGCCTGTCTTATCAGACCGCCTGGCTTTGATCTATTAAAAAACTTAGCTTCAAATAAAAGTTGTGAGACTTTTAGTATTTAATTCCAAGTTGCTTTGAAAATGCTTTCAGTAGGAGTATAGAGCAGTAATGTAACCTAGGCACGTAATTTGCTCATAGATAATTGAATATTATATTAATTTGAAATTCTTATTTCATTAAATTAATTGTTATTATTTACCTTTGTATAAATGAGATCGGCAGTCAACATATCGGAAGTTCTTCCAGCACATCTTTTCTGGGATGTTAATATTTCCAGCTTGGACGTCATCGCAGATAAGGATTTTATTATTCCTAGAGCACTTTTTGCGACAACCGAGGATACATTTGATGTTGATATAAGTCTCTTAGAGCAGTTTTACAATCATGATGAAATTCTAGTTCAGCTTAAGAAAACCAAAGAGCGTATCAGCAATTTGGTATGTACATTAGTGGCACGCCGTTATCATGTAAAACACTTTTCCAGATATTAATGCCTGCAATTTCGGATTCACTTCTGGAAACAATCATCGAACTTCAAGCACTTTCAAGCTTAAAAAATGCTTATTTAGGTGGTGGTACAAATTTGGCCATACGTTTTAACCACCGGGAATCCGTGGATATTGACCTTTTCTTTTCAGGAATAATTGGTAAGTCTGGATATAATGAGATTGAAAAAGAACTTCGTGAACATTTCGGAGATCGACTTAGTAGTTACCATTATCCTTGCAATAAAGATGACCAGTTCATTTTCAGTAGATGCTGGATAAAGACTGGTTTTTTTAATATCAAAGTGGAAATACTTCAGAATACTAATTTCCTTGACGATGGTGAAGAAATAAATGGCGCCCGCCTAGCGACCACTAGAGATATAGGCCTATTAAAATTGATGACGGCAGCTAATCGCGGAGCATTCAAGGATATTTACGACCTGGATTATTTAAGTGAGCAGATCAGCTTAAAAAAATTGCTCGACGATCTCAAACATAAACAGGAGACTTTCAATAAGCCTCAACATAAAACAATTTTTGATGAAGATGGGGAAATAAGTCCTGTCGAGGATCCACTAAGTCTTTTGAGATTTGAAAAAGCTTCATCCGAACGAAAAGATCGGCCAAGCCATAGTGATCATAGGATTATTCCTGTAGAAGGCAGCAAAAATTTAATGAGTGCTAGAAGTAGTTATCGTAAAAAAATACGCAGATTGTGCACAGAGTTGGGTATTGAATTTCCTGGGATTGAATCTGTGAACTAGCTACATTATTATATTTGTAATTAACTTAGTTTTTTTTAACTTTTGTTATCAAACATTTATATTCTAATATGTAGCGTTCTTTTATATTAATTTTATCATTATTATTTTTCAAAATACATGATTTAATAAAGGAGCATAACTAGCAATAAAGTTGGCCTCGATAATTTGAAATTTATTAGAGATTTCATAAGGATTTTAGAATAACAAGTCGAACTTAGGCTAATAACTATTTAAGTTCAGGAATCAAGGTTATAATTAGTATTTAACAGTAATAAAAACAGTTTATTTCATTTTGTGAGCAGCAATTCAGAGTGAAATTTTGGCTAAAAACAAGCTTAAATTAAAAGCAACCAAATAGTCACCAAGAAATTTAAAGGTGTTATAAGTATTTGCAAATGTGTGGGTTACGAAATAAAATGTCGTCCTGCCATCCCGACGAATACAGATACAGATTGTATCAAAAACCCTCTAAATGGTGAATTTAGGGGGTTTTGTTTTTTAAGATAGGTCATTATGGGGCAATATATATCAAATATTTTGCAACCAAATCGACGTAGATTTATTCGAAGGTTAAGCAGAAGAAAGTGGCAAATGAGATGAAATATTTTTTTATAGCGCAGCAGATAGTAGTAGCATAAGAATAAATCTTTATTACCATTAATTGAATTTTACAGAAAGCTGTGATGTTACGCAGCAATCTGTCAAAACTATAGCGCTTTAAAGAAGGCCAGGCAAGTCGATTAATAAACTTTTGTTAAGTAGTCAGGGAGACTTTTTTTCCTGTTTTTACCGCCTGGTAAATGGCATCGATAATTTTAAGGTCTTTCAAAGCTTCTTCACCGTTCACAGGAACTACCGGCTTTTTATTGGTAAGGATAATGTCGGCCATTTCGTCCATTTGTACCGTTTGGTGAATGGTTACTGGCTGCGTAAGTTCTCCCTGATGTGTCCTTCCTCGTATTGGACCATAACCGGTTGAGGGCTGCATTTCTGCGAATCCTTTGTCACCACTTAGAAAAAATCTATCCAGATGATTGATATTGTAGCTGGATAGGCAGGATGCTACAGCACCACTGGCGAAACCGAGTTGAAACTGTATGGTTTCATCAACACCTTCTTTAAATTTTACAGGATCGGTTTTAGTTTCCTGAGCGGTCACCCAAACCGGCTCTTCACCCACCATATACCTCGCTCCATTAAGGGCATAGATTCCGATATCCATCATTGATCCTCCTCCCGCTAGAGCTTTGTTTAAACGCCACTGTTTAGGGTCTCCTGCTTTAAAACCACATTGCCCCTGGAAAAACATCACCTTCCCAAATTCTCCTGCGTTTCGCATCCGAATCACTTCCAATGTGCGTGGCTCAAAATGCATCCTGTAGCCAACCAGCAATTTTACATCCGCTTTTTTACAGGCATCTATCATCTCTTGTCCTTCTCTGGCATTTAGCGCCATGGGTTTTTCGCATATTGCATGTTTTCCTGCATTGGCTACACGGATTACCTGACTGTGGTGCAATGCATTTGGTGTAATCACACAAATCGCATCAATATCCGGATTGTTTTTAACCTGATCGAAGTTGTCATAATTGTAGCAATTTTTTTCAGGGATATTGTATTTCGCTTGCCAGTCCTTAATTTTAGAAGGAGTTCCGCTGATAACACCCACCAGCTTAGCTTTAGTGCAGTCTTTCATCGCTTCAGCGACGCGGGTGCCATATCCACCCAAACCCATGATGGCAACCCTCAATACTTTTCCTTGGTAAGGCTGTTCATGATGATCTGAAGAATCAGCAAATGTTGTTAATGAATTCAATTGCAGCATCAAGGCTGATGCACCTATATTTCGTAAAAAATCTCTTCTGGTATTCATAGTCAGCACTAATTAAGGATGGATCTAATTATATAAAGATATGGTTTGACCTTCGTTCATTATATGAAATTTTAAAAATCCTATTTCGTTTATTTCAGTAGGCGTATTTATGATTTCACGTTCGATTGTTATTATTTCCAACATAAGAGGATCTTAGTCATTTATTTTATCTGTTGGCAATCTTTTTACCACAAAATTAATTGAAGGCATTGCCTATTTGTCGGGTAATCTAAAGTTGTCTACCATTTTTGAATGAAAAATAAATGCTTCAGTATGTAGCTATATATGGCTCATCTTCAGTAAGTTATTTCGATAAGATTAATATAAATTTCTTTCGGTGAGCAGAAATGCAACTAGAGCAATCGTTCCAATCGCTATATATTTACGATGTGCTTTGGGCTGTCTTGGGATTTCGCGGGAAAAGTGGAGTCATGGCATACCTCCTGGGAAGAAAGATTTATTAAATGGTGTCATCCGCCACCGGGAAGGAAGGGTATCAATTATCTATCAAAGGTTCATAATAGCCGAAAATATTCATTTGTAAATAAATAAAGTCGTATGAAGCCTGTAAGCATCAAATACGTGACTAGCCTTTTGCTTCAATAGCAATTAAACTCATCAAAAGATATCAAAAAATTTGCTATTTAATGGTCGGATTAATTAATCTTTTAGTTGGAAGTCGAAAAATAGCATTAGTTATAAGCTAAATCGTTAAATCAACTGGTTTGGCTTTGCTGTTTTTGTAGTTTTCTGAATCTTGGAATCATTTAAAAACCATTATTCTGCGCTATGGATAGGTAAATGTGAAGATTTTATAGGCTTAATTTGTATTTTTGCGTAAATGCCCTTTGATAATCTGAACGATAGCGAAGAATTAAGATACCTCGAAGACTTAAAAGTTGGGAAAAGGGATGCTTTTGATTTCATTTATGCTAGATATAGTAAAATGTTGCTTCCAAAGATGCAGCGAATGATTAAATCAAGTGAAATTGCTGATGAATTAATGCAGGATGTTTTTTTAAAAGTCTGGCTAAATAAATCAGAAATCGATCTCGAAAAATCATTCAAAGGCTGGATTTTTACCATCGCTCAGAATACCATCTATGCCTATTACCGCAAATTAGCGCTTGATATCAAAATGCAAAGGCATCTTCTGGAAACTTTTGCGGAATTCTACAATCAAACAGAAGATTATATTTTCAATAAGGAACGTCTTTCCTTGTTGAATGAAGCGATAGAAAAGCTTCCTGCACAACGTAAAGAAATTTTTAAGCTTTGTAGGATAGAAGGAAAGAGCTACCAGGAAGCCGCAGAAATAATGTCTTTAAGTCCATCAACGGTGAGTAATCAACTGGTCAGTGCTACCAAATATATCAAACGATATGTCTTTTTTCACGCTCAGGAATTCATTCTGCTTTGCATTGCGGCTTACCTCAAAAAATAAAATAAAAAAAAACAAAGCATGAATGGTGTGTTTCGCAATCTCGTGCATATTATACTATGACAACGATGGAAGAAAACACTTCAAAACCAGAATTATTCGGAAAATTTCTTGCTGAGAAAAGCAGTGCTGCCCAATTGAATCAACTTTTTGATTACTTCGGCAATGCTGATCAGGAGGAGTTAGAAAGATTGATCCGTGCTGAATTTGAGAAGGACACACAAGATTTAAGCGAAACTGATCAGCCGAGGCTTGATTTGATTTATTCAAATCTCACAAAACAGCTATTTGCCAAGCCGGAAAGCAAATTGCTCAAAGTACTTAGGTCTGAAATAGTAAAAATTGCCGCTGCCATTTTAGTGTTTTTTTCAATTGGCCTGATGATCTTTAAGTTTTTGAATCCCACCCATAACGTCGTTCCGGGTGCTGCTATCGCCACCTTAAGTTTTAATGGTGCAAAAGCTAAACTTGGAGCAGTTAAAAAGGGAGTGATTTATGCGCAAGGTGGTATTCAGATTATTAAGAAGGCTGATGGTTCAATCGTTTACATGGCTGTAAATGCTGATGCTGCAACTGCTTCTAAATTGAATACCCTGGAAACGCCAAATGGTGGTGAGTACAGGATTACACTGAGCGACGGCTCGGTTGTGGTGTTGAATGCTGGCTCAAAACTAATCTTCCCGATGGATTTTCGCGGACCGGAAAGGAAGGTTTATGTAGAAGGAGAGGCTTTCTTTAACGTAACAAAAAATCCTGAGAAACCTTTTATTGTGGCCATCGGTGGCAGTGAAATTAAAGTCTTAGGCACACAGTTTAACGTAAGCAGCTATCCTGAAAATGAAGGAACGGAAGCAACTTTATTGGAGGGCAGTATTCAATTCTCCAACACAAGCGGCAAAGTTGTTTTAAAACCAAATCAGCAGGTAATTGCAGGTTACAGTACATTAAATGTGCGTAATGTTTCTGCTGAGGATTTTAGCGCATGGACCAAAGGCGAATTTTTGTTTAATGATACGCCATTGGCTGTTGTAATGCAGAAGTTAGCCAGATGGTATAATGTCGAAGTAGATTTGACGGTTTTACCGAAGAAAAATCTCTACATGAAAATATCCCGCAGGGCGGATATTGATGAGGTGCTGGGAAACATTTCAAAAGCTACAGGCCTAGAATTTAATTTGAAAGCGAATAAAATTGTATTAGAAGAGTAAGATTCCCCGTCGTCGTCAACTAACAACCAACCAAACTAATTTTTATGACAAACCACTACTTTCGCTTCGTCCGATCGGGATGCGGCTATTTATTAAACTGGTCTGCATTTTTATTAATAACGATGTTAATTTCGTTTGATGTAAATGCGCAAAATACCCAGTACAACTTTAACAAAGCGCCACTTAACAGTGTTATTTCAGAGATATCAACAAAAACATCCTACGAATTTGTTTATGATGCTGAATTGGTAAAAAAAGCTAAGCCGATTGATCTGAGCCTAAGCACATCAAATATTAAAACATTGATGGATGCGGTAGTTAAAGGGCAGGCTTTTAGTTATGAAATTCGTAACAACAGAACAATTGTATTAAAAGCTGTTTTTGAAAATCTGGAGGACTACATGCTTCATGGTATGGTCACCGATAGTCTGGGCGGGCCATTACCGGGGGCATCTGTAAAAATCAAAGGTACAAATAGATATACAACCACAGATGGAAACGGTCACTTTAATGTGAACTTAAACAGCCAGTTTAATACTTTGGATATTAATTATATCGGATACCTCTCCGCTACACAAAAATTTGATAAAGATGCTGCTTTGAAAGTTGTCACTGTTAAACTGATGGCAAACTCATCATTACTGGCTGATGTGGTAGTAAATGGATTTCAAACGATAAGTAAAGAACGTTCAACTGGCGCCGCGACCATACTAGATGAAAAAAAACTGAACGAAAACATCAACATCGACATCTTAAGCGCTTTAGAGGGCCGTGTGGCGGGATTAGTTTATAACAAAAATCCATTTGGCCTAGGAGCAGATCAACCTGTATTGAGAGGTCAGGCCACATTTTCATTGGTGGGTGGAAATGCGCCGCTAGTCGTGCTTGATGGTTTGCCAACTGAAACACCACTAAATGAAATTAACCCTTACGATATTGAAACAATAACTGTATTAAAGGATGGGGCTGCGGCTTCTATTTATGGCTCACGATCAGCAAATGGTGTGATCGTTTTAACCACTAAAAAAGGGAATTCACCTTTAAAAATTTCTTTAAATACCGATTTCTTTATCGATACTAAGCCGACTTTCGAAAGCATGCATTATGCTTCACCTGCTGATATTGTTGATTTTGAAACGGATGTTTATGGCAGAGAAAGAGCAAGGTATGCCAATACCGAAACGATGTTTGCGGCTTACGGCACTGTGGCAAATGGAAATATCAAATATTACAGTCCGCTTTATCAATTATTTCGCGATAGAGATGCAGGAAAGATTACAACTAATCAGTTTAACCAACAAATTGGAAATTTCAAAAATACTGATTACTACGAGCAATATCGTGACAATGTATGGCAGAACGCTTTTCGTCAGCGCTATAATTTATCACTTAGTTCGGCGAGTTCAAAATCAAATACTTTTGCATCCATTAATTATGATCGTTCTGCAGAAAGGGTAATAGGAAACATTAGTCAAAAGGTAACTTTATATTTTAAAAATACCTACAACATTAAAAAATGGTTGTCTACAAATTTAGGCTTCAATGGTGCATATTCTGCATCTACATCAACTGATGCTGATTACGATTCTTATACAGCTATATCGCCTCGTTATACTTCTATAGTAAATCCTGATGGAAGTTTGGTTTATGCTAATTATGTGAATTTACCAGATGGTATAGCTGGGTCGCCTATTAATGGTGCAGTAGCAGGTTCATTGGTTAATACACCACAGTATAAATCATACCGTTTTAACATTTTGGAATCATTAAATGAAGGTTTAATTGAGTCTAACACCATTTCCTTAAGGGCTTTTGCTAACATTCAAGCTAAAATCATTGATGGTCTGAATTTATCAAGTCAGATTCAATATGAGATGGGAACGAAAAAGGCTGAGCAGATTTACGATGTAAATTCTTACAAAATGAGAGCTGCTTACAATGCCTTGGTAGGTTTTACGCCAGCTACAAATGTTTATACTTACGGATTACCTACGGGCGGCAGGATAAGCCAGAATATGCAACAAAACAATGCTTATACCTTTAGAAATCAATTGAGTTTTGATAAATCTTTTAACGATGGTAAACATTCAATAGCCGCTATTGCAGGTACAGAAATGCGTCAAACTTTTTCGCCTATCGGAATGATGGATATTAGATACGGCTATGATCCGGTAACATTAACCTCAACCATAATTAACAATCAAACAGTTAGTCAAACAGGTTTGCCAAGTTATATTTTTGGCGCCAATAAAACCCTTGGTATTGCAGGTCGATCGTTTCAGGAAACAAAACATAGAAATCTTTCTTATTTTTCAAATGCCAGTTATACCTATTTAAGCAGATATAACGTAACAGGGAGTTTCAGGATTGATCAAGCGGATTTTTTTGGTGCTGATCCGGAATTTAAAAACAGGCCATTATGGTCCGTTGGTTTAGGTTGGAATGCTAGTAATGAGAAGTTTTTTGAATCTCTTGGATGGATTAATTTAATTAAACTAAGAGCAACATACGGAGTTAATGGGAACCAGAACACTGAAACTACAAAATTCTTAACGGCTAGAAGAGTGAACGATAACTTATTCACTTCCCTACAATATCTAAATATTACTGGGCTACCAAACCCTAAATTGCGTTGGGAAAAAACAGAAACCTACAATATAGGTTTAGATCTGGCTTTCTTGGGTAATCGACTACGCGGAACTATAGATTTTTATGATAGAAAAAGTACTGATTTATTGGTAACTACCGATTTAGATCCAACTGTTGGAACAGCATCATTAGTGATTAATAATGGTATCTTAAGAAACAAAGGGATTGAGTTTACAGTAAATGGCGACTGGCTTAAATCAGGCGATCTGATGCTGAGTTCTACATTCGTTCTGGGTTTTAACAGAAGCAAAATTGGTAAAGTGAACAGAGGGCTCTCCACAGCTAACAATTATGTTTCTTCACCATCTACATATTATACTGAAGGAACCAATTACAATACTTTATATGCTTACCGTTACGGCGGAATGACGAATGGTTATCCTTACTTTTTAGATGAGAATGGTAGAGCAACGCTTGAGTTTGATGCAAATGGAAACCCGGTTGTATCAAGTAGTCGTGATATTAACAACTATGCAGCCCTTGTAAGCATGGGCACTTTAATACCAACTTATAATGGTTCATTCTCGCAACGTGTTTCTTATAAAAACTTCGAATTGAGTGCTTTGTTAGTTTTCTCTGGTGGTAATGTAATGCGGAAAGATGTTACGTCTCTTGGCAGTAATGATATTTCTGATTTAGATATCACTCAACGTTATAAAAACGGAATTACGCCAGAATTACCAAGACTTCTTGTTGATTATTCAGAAGCAATGATTCCGAGAGCTTTATCTATTTCAACCATGTGGCAGAAAGCTGATGTGAATGTAGTGAAGGCTGATTATGTTAAACTTAGAAGTATTTCTCTAGGCTATAATTTGCCAAAATCTTTTATAAAAAAATTCAATATTCCTTCTGCAAAATTTACGGCACAAGTAAATAATTTATGGTATGCAAGTGCTGCTGGCGACGATATTGATCCAGAATCTTATTCGCTTAATTCGGGTACCAGAACGCTGCAAAATCCTAAATCATTTGTATTGGGCATTAACTTAACTTTTTAGCATCATGAAAAAAAATATAGCAATCGTCGCATCATTTTTAATCGCTATTGCGGTTTCTGGATGTAAAAAATATACAGATCTTACACCACGTGGAGTGCAAGTTGTAGAAACGGCTCAAGATTATTATGAATTGGTTTCTTTCCCAAATAGGGCTTACCTAATTAGCAATTTCCAATACTTGGTTGATGATATGTGGTTGAAGGAGTCAAATTTTATCGGACTAACACCGAATATTAACACGGTACATTTCACGTTCAACGAAAATTTAGATCGAGTATCGATGGTTAATTCATCAAACTTTTACGATCGTGCTTATCTTTATATCAACCGATGGAACACCATCATTTCATCAGTTGATGCGAGCAAGGGAGATGATAATGTAAAAGCCTTGGCTAAGGCAGAGGCTAAAGCATTCAGGGCTTTTGATCATTTTTTATTGGTTAACGTTTATGCAAAAGCTTATAATCCGGCAACTGCCGCAACAGATGGTGGTATTTGCATCATGGATAAATACGATCTCGAAGCACAACCCATAAAATCTACAGTTGCACAGGTTTATGATTTTATCCAGAAAGATATCGATGAAGCCATCCCTTTTCTTCAGGCACAACCATCGGATCCATATCATCCATCACTCGCGTTTGCCTGGGCATTGAAAGCGAAAATTCATTTGTTTAAAAGAGAAATTTCGCAAGCAAAAGAAGCTTGCGAAAAATCGCTTTCTTATAATAATCAAATTTTTGATTTGGTAAAATACACCACAACGCAAGGCGGACCATCTGTTACACCAATCATTGCACCTAACAATCCTGAGGTTTTAAGTTATCAATATATCCAAGGCTACAACGAAACCAACTTTGGTTATACATGGTTAATTAGTCCAGAATTGCGGAATTTATTTGGAACTAATGATGCCCGTTTTAACATGTTTTTCAATACCACAAGCGCAAGCTTTTTGGATATTGGTTCTGGCGCTGCATATTACAGTATCGCTTATACACGTTTTTTCTATCCAACAGTGGGTTTAAAAACTACCGAAGTTTATTTAATGCAGGCTGAATGTTTGGCTCGTCAAAATGATTTAGCCGGTGCAATGGCAATTGTAAATAAGTTTCGTGAGAAGCGAATTCTTTCAGGAACAATTGCACTACCTGTTCCGGCTACCAGAAAAGAAACAATGGAAATTATCATTAATGAACGTAGAAAAGAAATGGTATTGGGTTTCAATAGGTTCTTTGACTTAAAACGATTAAATACAGAATCAGAATATGCAAAAACGGTGGTTCGTAAGTATCCGATTGTGAATAAAACCGTTCCTCAAGAAACTTATACGCTATTGCCTACATCACGGTTATATGTGATTCCATTTCCGCTTAGCATATTGAAAAAGAATCCTAATCTAACATTAAATACCAACGAAACCCTTCCGTTTTAAGATGAATTTTAAACAAATTTTATTTCCGATTTCATTTGCGCTCTCGCTAACAGCATTTGGTCAGAAACAGGTTACAAAACCTGACAGTTCTGCGAAAAAAGCACCTGTAGAATATGCCAAGGTAATTCCGGCAACGGCAATTGGGCAAGACGGACTTTTTAATGTTCGGCAGGTAGATCAGAAATGGTATTTCGAGGTGCCTGATACTTTGTTAGGCCGTTACTTACTTGCCGTTACCCGCTACATTACCACACCTCAGGGCTTTGGCAGTTTCGGTGGGGAGAAAGTGAATGAACAGACGCTTTACTTTCAAAAAGGAAACAATAATAACCTCTTTTTAAAAGGAGTTGTTTACCGCCAGGAAACTAAAAATACGGATGGACCAATTTATCAGGCGGTGATGCAATCGCAGGAAAGTCCTATTGTGGCAAGTTTTGATATCAAAGCAAAAAATCCAATAACTGGAAATTATGTAATCGATGTGACTGATTTTTTCAAAAAAGATATCCCAGTGGTTTCTATTCCTGCGGATGAGAAGTCATCCAAAAAGTTAAACAGTTTAGCTGATGACCGTTCTTTCATTGAGCGTATTGCCTGTTATCCTTTAAACACTGAAATCAAAACCACAAAGACCTATGCTAGCGCTGGACTTGGTATTCCGGCAGGTGCATTAACTGGAGCGGTAACCTTACGGTTAAACACATCTTTTATTTTATTGCCAAAGGTGCCCATGAGAAAGCGTTTATCTGATGAACGTGTGGGCTATTTTAATAACAAGTACATTCTTTTTGATGAAGATTATCAGCGTACGCAAACAAAATATATTGTACAGCGCTACCGTTTGGAACCGAAAAAAGAAGATTTGGCAAAATACAACAGGGGAGTTTTAGTAGAGCCAAAAAAGCAAATTATTTATTATATCGATCCGGCAACACCAAAAAAATGGCGCCCTTATTTAATTCAAGGAATAAATGACTGGCAAAAAGCTTTCGAGCAGGCTGGTTTTAAAAATGCAATCATCGGAAAGGAGTGGCCAGCTAATGATACCACAATGAGTTTGGAGGATGCCCGTTTTTCTGTAATCAGGTATTATGCCTCTGAGACACCAAATGCTTACGGACCAAGAATCAGTGATCCACGCAGTGGGGAAATTATGGAAAGTCATGTAGGGTGGTATCACAATGTGATGAAACTGGTGCACAACTGGTATATGATTCAGGCAGGGCCAATAGATAAACGGGCGCAGAAAATGCAGTTTGACGATGAACTGATGGGGCAGTTGATTCGCTTTGTTTCTTCACATGAACTTGGACATACCCTCGGTTTAAGGCACAATATGGGGGCGAGCAGCCAGACACCTGTTGAGAAATTACGCGACAAAGCCTGGGTGGAGAAAAACGGCCATACCGTTTCTATCATGGATTATGCCAGATTTAATTACGTGGCGCAGCCTGAAGATAATATTTCGCCGAAAGGAATTTATGCCAGAATAGGGGCTTACGACAAATGGGCAATTAACTGGGGTTACCGCTATTTTGATAAAGTGAAAGATGAGTATGAAGAAGAAAAACTATTGGCGAAGATTACAACAGATACATTGACTAAAAATCCAAGATTATGGTTTGGCGGGGAAGGAAAAGATGAAGATCCGAGAAGTCAATCTGAAGATTTGGGAGATGATGCAATTGCTGCAAGTGAATATGGAATCAAAAACCTGAAAAGGGTAGTGGCTAATTTAAATCAGTGGACTTATGAGCCTGGCGACCAGTACAATAATCTGGAAGAATTGCATAAGGACGTGGTGAAGCAATATAGCCGTTATCTGTATCATGTAATGAAAAATATCGGCAATCGCTATGTAACCAAAAGAAGTGTGGATGAGAAAGGAGTGGTTTATGCGGAGGTTCCGAAAGCGAAGGTAAAAAGCGTAGTAGGATACGTGGGACGGCAGGTTTTCGACGCACCCCTCTGGATGTATCCTGCAGAAATTTCAAAATTTATTGATCTGAAACCCATGGAGCAAATTTCCGATCAGCAATCGCAGATGTTAAATATGTTTTTGAGCGCTGGCATGCTGTATAACTTGAGCCAGAAAGCGTTAACTTCTACCGATCCGTACCCAGTTAGCGAGTTCTTAAATGATTTATTGCCAACAGTTTGGAAAAAAACCTCGCCTGACATTCAGCAAAATACTTATCTAAGGAGTTTACAACGATCTTACATAGAAAAATTAGGTATGTTGATCAATCCAAAAGATGTTGCTGACGGAAAGATGATGAGTAATGCCCAGCGTAGTGATGTCAGGTTGGAAGCCATTGCTCATATCAAAGCCATTAGAAAAAAGGTAGAAGAGCTCATCCCACTAACTTCAGGAATCGATCAGCTACATCTCCAGGATATAACTATAGATATAGATAAAATTTTAAAGAAAACAAGCTTAAACCCTTAACAATGAAGAATTACATTATCGCTGCAATAATTTTAATAATTGCAGTTAACATCAATACAAGTGCTCAGGTTAAAACATCTGCGCAGGAAGTAGCCACACCAGAACTGGCTCAACAACGAGAGGAGCAAAAGAAAACAGTGGTTGCTCATTATTTAGCCATGAAAAACAGCCTGGTTGTTTCCGATTTTAAAAAAACAGCTACGGCTGCATCAGAATTTTCTACCGCTTTTGGGAAATTTAAATTTAAGAAATTGACGTTGGATGAAATGAATACAGCTACCACTGCCCGTAAAGATATCAACGCATTAGCTGACAGTATTGTGGTTTCACCATCAATAAATGAACAGCGGAAATTATTTGAAAAGTTATCCATTCAATTTTGGTCAATCGTAGAGAAGGTAAAACCTGAAAATATGATGCTTTACCAGCAAAAATGTCCGATGATGGGGACTACATGGGTTAGTGATGACAAGAAGATTGAAAACCCGTATTATCCAAAAAATATGCTTACCTGCGGTGAAGTGATCGCAGAAAAATAAGAACTTAATTATAGTTAATGATTCATAGCTGCAGGATAACGGATGTTTCTTGCAGCTTATTTTATGCTTGATTCTTAACCACATTTTATATAGTGAGTCGGTTGAATAATACGATATGCACTTGAACTGAATAAATGTTTAAGCTATTATTGTTTCTAGCCGAAGGTTATATAGATATGTTAACGAATAAGATAAATAACAAGCAAATTATTGGCGAGGTCGTGTTGAAACAGGTTAAATAAATCTTGCAAAAATACCTCAGCTTTTTTTCCGGTATGAAAGACTCAAAGTTCTGGTTTGAGCTGTTCTATCTAGCAAATTCTAGCTTAAAAAGTTAAAGGCGATGAAAAGATGTAGCGATTGGTTATTTCTCGTATTGATAATGCTAGATTTGAATGGTATTCAAAATAAAAAAACACTTTCGTACCTGCAGATTACTTGAAGCAAATTATGGACAGCGGCATCTACTATGAACAAGTTAAACCTGATGAATCACTTTCAGACTTTGTGGAAAGTTTTTGGGTGCTGCAAAATCAAACGGAGCATGATAAGAAAACGGTCGGATTACCTGACGGACGAATAGATTTATTTTTTATCCAGTCAGACAACCAACCTTTTAGGATTGTACTTCTTGGTTTGGGTACACAATACCATGATGAAGGAATTATCCCTGCGAAAAGTTCAAGATTTGCAGTAAGTTTCAAGCTGCTTGCCGTGGAATATGTCTTCCATGAAAGCATTTCAGATATTGTTGATAAGGGAAAAACATTATCTCATGATTTTTGGGACATTAATCTTCAAGATCTCAATGATTTTGAAAGCTTTTGCGAAAGGTTATCACAAATAATAAGCTCTCGTATTCCAAAGGAAATTGATCTTCGCAAAAAGAAATTATTTGATCTTATCCATCATACACATGGTTCTGTTACCGTAAAGGAGCTTTCTGAAAAAGTTGGATGGAGCAGCCGGCAAATGAACCGGTATTTTAATCAGCGATTCGGCATTTCATTAAAGTTATTTTGCAATTTACTTCGCTTCCGGGCATCGCTGGAACATATTGCACAGGGAAAACTTTTCCCGGAGCTGAATTTTACAGATCAAAACCATTTTATCAAAGAAATAAAAAAGTTTTCCGGGGTAGTTCCTAAAGAACTTTTTAAAAATAAAAACGACCGATTTATACTATTATCTTCTTTCAGGACGGCATAATTTAGCATCGTTCAAAACGATGAAAAATATGCAAATCAAAGATAAAAAAATAGCAGTGATTGGCGGCGGTCCGGGCGGCCTGACTTTAGCCAGGCTGTTACAGCTGAAAGGAACAGATGTGCAGGTGTACGAAAGAGATATTGATAAAGATGCACGTGTGCAGGGCGCACCACTCGACATGCATGAAGCATCCGGGATGGCAGCTTTGATTAAAGCTGATCTGTTAGCCGAGTTTAAAAATAACTTCATGCCGGGTGCAGATAAAACGTTGATCTTAAACGAACAGGCGGAAGTTCATTTCAGTGATCATGAAAAGAATCTGGAAGAAGATTTCGGTAACGAAAACTTTCGTCCTGAGATTGATCGCGGTGTGTTAAGAAAGATATTGTTAGCGTCTTTAGCGCCAGATACTGTTGTCTGGGACAGTCATTTTATCTCTATGGAACGGCATAATGAAGGGTGGATGCTATATTTTAAAAACGGCCTGTCGGTTTATGCAGATCTCGTCATAGGTTCGGACGGTGCAAATTCTAAAATCCGACCTTATCTGACTGAAATAAAGCCTTTCTATTCTGGCATCACGATGTTGGAAGGTAATGTTTATGATGCTAAGAAAGCGGTGCCGCAGATGTATTCACTGATTAACGGCGGAAAAATCATGGCTTTCGGAAACGGAAAAAATATTCTCATGGGACAGAAAGGAGGAGGTGATCTTGGATTTTATCTGAGTTTTAAAGCTAATGAAAACTGGTCAGAAGAAAGTGATGTTGACTTCTCAGATCGCACTGCGGTGCTGGAGTGGTTTAAAAGAGAATATCCCAACTGGAGTAGTGTCTGGTATGAGATATTTGAGAAAGCAGCTATGCCATTTATTCCCCGTCCGATTTATTGTGCACCATTGGATCAAAACTGGAAAACGCTTTCCAACCTAACCCTCATCGGTGATGCTGCTCACGTGATGCCACCATTTGCGGGGGAGGGTGCAAATATGGCGATGCTTGATGCGCTTGAACTAAGTGAATGTCTGACTTCTGCTGACTATGGCTTTCTTCAGGAAGCTATTCTAGCTTACGAAATAAAAATGTGGGAAAGGGCAGCAAATGCAGCGAAAAAATCGCTTGAAAATGGTGAGAACATGCATGCTGGAAATGCATTAAAAACAATGCTGGCTTTTTTTAATCATCATTAAGATGTTGTGCATTTTTGATACGAGCACGCCATCGAAATGATCGTAGCCTGCTCGTATCTTGTGGTGCCACAATCAAATGTGGTGGTTTGTTCATTAAAGTTGATTTTATTGCTATCCAAGCAATTTGTCAGGCGTGATCGGGAGGCTTCTGATTCTTTTGCCTGTGGCATTAAAAACTGCATTTGCCACCGCTGCAGCAACCCCAACGATACCGACTTCCCCGATGCCCTTTACGCCCATTTTGTTTGGGATGACATCTTTTTCATTAATAAAAATTGCCTCCATTTCTCCAATGTCCAGGTTAGCCGGTACGTGATAATCTGCAAAAGATCTGGTAGCGAAATTTCCGTATCTGGGATCAATCACCGACTCTTCACTTAAAGCCATTCCAATCCCCCATATATTTCCACCGATGATCTGCGAACGGGCAGTTTTTGGATTCAAAATCTTTCCGGCTCCGGTGACTGCCAGAAAACGGGTAACTTTGATCATTCCGGTTATGCTATTGATCCTAACTTCTGCGAAATTTGCATTGAAGCTGTGTGAGGAATATTTTTCTGCTTCTTCAGGTGCCTTGGAATCAGAGCGGGTCTGAAAAGCAGTGATGTTTTCAGAGATCATCAGCTCGGATGCGCTGGGGCGGACAAAAAATTGTTTTCCGGATTTGGCCAGCAGTTCGTCTGTGATTTTAGTGCAGGCATCGTTCACTGCATTGGCAAAGCTCGAAGCGCCAACGGAGCCTACAGAGCCCGCCGCTGGTGGCAGATCAGAATCTCCAAGCCTAACAGTAATCCGGTCAACACTTAAGCCTAAACCGTCGGCTGCGGTCTGGGCAAGGATGGTGTTGGTTCCTGTACCCAGGTCTGATGCCGCAATCTCGACTGTGGCCAATACTTTTGAACTGCGCATGCTAAGCTTAATGATTGCCGAGCTGTCGCGTTGCCTCGCCGGATAGGTGCCACAAGCTACGCCGTACCCAATAAGATCGTCACCAATTTTGTTTGTTCCGGGCTGGGGTTTTCTTTTATCCCAGCCAAAAGCTTTGGCTCCTTCCTGCAAACATTTTATAGTTGTTCTCGATGACCAGGGTTTCCCGTTTGAGGGATCTTTCGCTGGCTCATTTTTGATCCGGAGTTCAATGGGATCCATTTTTAATTTGTGGGCGAGCTCATCCATGGCGGACTCTAAAGCAAAGCTGCCCGTAGATTTTCCCGGCCCCCTCGTATAGGTGGGTAAAATCAAATTCATAGGTACAACCCGGTAGCTGATCAGGCTATTGGGAACCTCATACATAATTTTAGAACAGTCGCCGCAGGGCTCGATGTATTCACTGTCCACAGCAGTATGTGAAATGGTTTCGTGCGAAAGGGTGGTAAGCTTTCCATCCTTTGTTGCCCCAAGACTAATCTGCTGGGTGTTCCTTTGTCTCATGCCAACTGAATTAAACATTTGCTGGCGGGTGAGGGCGAGCTTAACCGGGCGGCCGGTCATTTTAGCTGCAACTGCGGTGAGCACCAGATTGGCCCATTGTCCTCCTTTTGACCCGAATCCGCCTCCGATGAATGGAGAAATGATTCTCACCTGTTCAGGCGTTAGATTCAGTGTTTTTGCAGCAGCTCCCTGTGCCCCGTTGATAATTTGCGATCCGTTGTATAACGTCAGTTTTTCGCCTTCCCATACCGCTAAAGTGGAGTGCGGTTCTAAAGGGTGATGATGTTCTATCGGGGTTTCATATTTTTCTTCAACTCTGATCTCAGCGCTGGCCAGGGCTGATTTCCCTGCACCACGAACCTGGTCGGCGAGTTCTTTTCCTTTTGGAAGCTCAGGGGTTTTGGAAAGTTTTTCAAAATCAATTTTTTCTTCTTTACGGTTATAGCTGACTTTGATCAGGTGTGCGGCCGTGGTGGCCTGTTCAAAGCTTTCCGCCACTACGATGCCGATGTGCTGTCCGTGAAAAGTAATTTCAGGCCCCTGCAAGAGTGCACCGCCACGTAAACCTCCTTTTATATTTAGCTTAGGGGCGTTTTGATGGGTAATCACTTTCAATACGCCTGGAGCTTTCTCGGCCTCAGCTGTCAAAATTTCTTTTATCTCTCCGGCTGCGATGGTGCTTTTAAATAAAACTGCATAAGCCAGATTGACGGCAGGGTAGTCGGTTGCGTAACTGGCCTTTCCTGTGATTTTAAGTATTCCGTCAATCCGGTCGATGCCCTTTCCAACTGATTTTTTATTTTCTTCCATAACAATTTCTCTATTAACCTTTAAGCGCAACTTCCAATGCGCTAACCAGTGTGTTTTTGGACATGTCTATTTTAAACTGATTGTGTGAAAGGGATTTAGCTGCGTCCATTTCCATTTCTGCAGCTTTGAGGAAATTTGCTTTTGTTGCACTTTTACCTTTCAAAAATGCTTCAGCGTTTAGCGCCCTCCAGGGTTTGTGTGCAACACCACCCATTGCTATTTTAGCCGATTGAATGGTGTTTTTATCCAGTTGCAAACCTACAGCAACCGATACCAGCGCAAACGCATAGGAATTTCTGTCCCTGACCTTAACATAAGCCCAATGTTTGCCGAAACTGTTTTTTTCAATTTCAATTGAAGTGATGAGCTCTCCTGAAGACAGGCTATTGTCTTTCTCAGGGTGTGACCCGGGCAAAAGGTGAAAGTCCTTCATTTCAATCACCCGCTGTGATCCATCACCGCTCACTTTTATTCGGGCATCCAGCGCACTGAGTGCGATCGCCATATCGGAGGGGTAAACGGCCACGCACTGATCTGACCAGCCGAATATGGCGTGCATCCTGTTGAAGCCTTCCATCGCAGCGCAGCCGCTACCTGGCTTACGCTTATTACAGGGCATTGAAATATCATAGAAATAGCTGCAACGAGTACGTTGCAACAGGTTTCCTCCATTTGTAGCCATATTTCTGATCTGGGCAGAAGCTCCGGCGAGAATGGCCTTGCTTAGTAATGGGAAATGTTTCCGGACCAGAGTATGGTTGGCCGTTAGGGTATTGCTCGCGAGGGCGCCAAGAGAAATACCGTTAGCGGTTTCCTTAATATCCTTTAGGCCGATTCTGCCCAGGTCAATCACTTCATCTGGTAAAGCAACATGCTCTTTCATGAGGTCCATCAGATTGGTTCCTCCGGCAAGGAAGGCAGCCTGGTTATTTTGGTGATGTGCCGCAATGGCGGCATTTGTATCTTTTGCTGAAATAAACTTAAAAGGATTCATATGGAATGGGTTTTAGCCTGCGAAAAGCCAGTTTTGCGTAATGTTTTTGCCGGATTGAGCTTCCTTAATCGCAGCAACAATGTTGGGGTAGGCGCCGCAACGGCAAATATTTCCTGACATGCGTTCTGCTATTTCTTCATTTGAAAGCATCACTGGTGTTGCATCACCACTGATCTCTTTTGTCAAATAACTCAGGTTGCCTTCTTTCGCTTCTTTCATCAGCGCCACAGCAGAGCAGATCTGACCTGGAGTGCAAAATCCGCACTGGAATCCATCATGTTTTAAAAAAGCTGCCTGCATGGGATTCAGCACATTATCTTTTGCCAGCCCCTCAATAGTAATCACTGATTTTCCTTCACAGGTCGCTGCCAGGGTCAGGCAGGAGAGTACCCGCTGCCCATCGACTATCACTGTGCAGGCGCCGCATTGCCCATGATCACAACCCTTTTTAGAACCCGTGAGCCCGATTCGTTCGCGAAGAGTATCCAGCAGGGTCATTCTGGAATCAATAAGCACTTTTTTTACTCCCGAATTCACTTTAAAGCTGATGGTAATACCGTTTTCGACCGCCGCTGGAATAAGATCGGCAATGGCTTCATCTTCAATGCTTCGGGCAAAGAGCTGCTCTGCGCCAATGGCGTGGCTGGCTAAAAGACCGGCTGTAGCCAGACCCATCAGCTTGATAAAATGTCTCCTGTTGAATCCGGATTGAATAACTTCTTCTAATTCTTCGGGCATGAGATCGCCGAAGAGTTTTTTTTCTTCAGGGGTAAGCTGTGTTTTGTTATGTTTCATGTTGCTGTTTTGAGGTGGAAACAGTTAGTATCCTGCTGACTGGCAGCTGGATGCTATTTTTTAAACACAGGGCAGGGGTTATGGTTTTATAATCACCTAAAAATTGTTCGAATTGCAAATGATCATCTGCCCGATGCATCTTTTGGAATGGTTTTTAGTAAGGCCCCGAGATAATAAAATAATTTTGAAATCTCGGAAATCATGTGCAATTATCAACCCATTAAATGATAGGTTCTACCTCCACAACCATTACGTGAGGAAATACTTACTTTTTTATCACCATCCGGAAATGCTCCAATAATAGATATTGATGCTAAGCACATAAGCCGTTTTTAATACAATCGATAATTCTAGCGTAAATCAAGGTGTGTATTTTATTCTCTCCAGTCATTGAATATTCTTCACCCTTCCTGATTACATAACCTTTAAAAGCATTGTTAACCCATATTCTAAAAAGGTTTTTATCACCTTTAACGGGTTCGATGGTAATCAAGTCTGGACCAATTTTGATTTCTTTCTTTTCTGTTGCTGCTTTAATATTCATAAAGCAAATATTGCTAATAATTTTAGTAATCGAAAGAAAAGTTTTGCCCATAAAAAAGCCCCACATTAGCAGGGCATTCAATATTTTAAATCTAATTTGTCAAGCGCTCTGCCATCTACCTGCAGAGCGCTTTATCAATCTATCGTCCCGGAAAGATTAAGTAATCAAAACTAATCGTTGCGGCCTGGATGCTATATAGCCCTTTTGTGTCATATAAAAAGTTTAATAAATTGAATGTAAGGCTTTATCATTCAACAAACGCAAGTCTGTGTATCGCTCTTGCAATTAAAGTCACCATATCTCAGCCAGGCATAAATTAATAAATGGTATTATTTTTAACTTCAACTATTTTGCAGTATTACATCCAATTGTAAGTCAACGAATTGTTGACCTAGAGGAGCAGATAATGATTTTAATATTTCTTACCACCTGCGGGAATATTAACTAAATTACTATCTTTTAGTGGGTTACCTTAATAAATTTCGTGGTATAAAAGGCAAACAATGTTAACCTCAAAACAAAACCACATGAAAAATTTATTCAAATTAGGCTTTCTGGCCTTCGCATTATCTTTATCAATAGTTTCTTGTTCAGAAAAAAAAGCCGATGGTGCTGATTCAACCAGCATCGATTCTACATCGACTGATACCATGATGCAGGATACGATGTCCAAAGATACCATGATGACTGATACGACAATGAAAGACACCATGAGTAAGATGTAATTTTCATAACGTATTCCAAAAGGTTTCTGTTGAAAGCAGAAACCTTTTTTTTTAGGGTTAAATACAAGTCTTTCGATGCTTTGCCGTCAGATAGATTTCTTTAGTTTTATTAAGTAAATAGGTATCCAGTTTCAATGAAAATCTATCATTTAACGATCATTTATGTTGTTACCAAATCTGAAATAGAACCAAAGGTTTTTCCTGGATGAAGCTCAAAAATGAAAAAGTTTCATTGATTGAATTCCTTTAATTCTTCAGGAAGCCAAATAGGATAATTTCCTTTTTTACGACAGCTATTGCGGATGCTGAAAGCAACCAATACAGATTGTATCAAACCCCTTTAAATATTAATTTAGAGGGGTTTTTTAAGTTGTGGATTATATCATAAATTCTAACAAATGCAATACAACACTTCCTTAGTATTATCATTCCCTGAAAAACAATAATTTTTTTTTGGAAGTACTTTAAGAAAAACCGTGTTTACTTTTCGTGTCATCTTCACGCTTTGAGATCAGCCTTTGCTGGATTCATCAGATGAGAATTTATGGCCTAATCTTCCAGGTAATTTTTAAGAGAACTTAGTGCATCTTCCCAGCCTTCCTCATGGGGATGTATTCCTTCCTGCTCGCTTTGATTTTCCTGTGTAACAATGAGCTGAGACCCATCTTCCGAATCTTTGAATTCTACGGTTAAAAGATAGTTTCCATTCTCCAGGGCCTGGTCATCCATAATCCAATTCCAACTATAGACTAGTTTTTCTTCAGGCAAAGCATTCTGGTATTCACCTTCTATGGTAAGTTGTCCTTCCTGCGACTCATCTTCAAATTTGTAAAGTATTTTGCCACCATCTTCAATTTCATTCTCTAGCGTGGTTAAAGTTCGGCCAGCGGGTTTCCACCACGATTTCAATGCAGACTCTTCTGTCCAAGCCTTAAAAAGTTCAGCGGCACTAACCTTAAAATTCTTCGTTATGGTAATAGGTTCATTTTTCATAATTGATAGGGATTTATACATACAACAGCATTAATATTAAAATGTTCCCTTTTTCCCTGATAATCAATTGATAAATTATTTGATCCCTAGATGTTCAACATTTTATTCAAGGCATTATTCCTCTGAATTAGCTCCGCTGAGAATAAATAATATTCATTAACCCGGTTTACAGTTTTTAACAAAACGAACATTTGATTTGACAAAGAATTTTTTAAGAAGCTGTTCAGGATTAATTGCGGAATAAGCATTTAATCAGGGATATGTTTCATATGAAGATATGTCATTGCCCATCAATCGCTCTATGTCAACATTTATAAACTTTACAAACTCAAAATCTAAAAGACTTTCCCTTCCGGGTTTTTGAGTTAATCAATGGCTATTCCACTTCCGCCTATCACTTTTACACCATCGTCAAACTGTTTCCAGAATCTGATGTAACGATATTTTGCCTCAAATTTTCCTCCTTCATATTCTCCTTTTATCTCCATAACTACGGTTACTACCGCTGTGTCACTGATTATATTTAAATTTTCGATCTTCGGGAAAAGTTCAATAATTTTTAATTTTCCTTCACGATAGGTATCGAGATCAATCTTTTTAGTGATTACATCACCACTGGGAACAATAAATAATAGATCATTGTGCAGAAGTTCATCTAAAACATTGATATTACCATTTTTCATTGCACCATAAAGTTGCTCTTCATGGGCTAGGATGTTGTTTTTTGTGATCAAAATATTATTCATTATTGAAAAATTAAATGTTTACCAATTATAATCCGCTCGCTATTCTGGTGTTGTGAAATTAAGAAATAAATATGCTGAATGATAATGAAATGATCGCCAGTCATTATATTTCCAATTCGAGAATTTTCGCTCAAAATAATTGTTGAAGAGAATGTTTTTGGATATCAGATGATTTAATCTTATGCCAACGTTGAAAAACCTAGATTTGAGGAATGAATGCTAATATTTTTACGGGCAGCGAAGTTGAAGTTATGCTATTGCCAATTATCATTATATGTGGTGTGGCTTATAGTATTCTGGCAAAAAAACTAACTGTGCCTGCTGCTTGTACTGGAGCGGTAATCGCTATCACCATATTTATAGCTGCCGGACTAACTGGGGTAGCAATGATGACTGCCTTTTTTCTGATGGGCTCGCTCGCCACTTCCTGGAAACAAGAACGTAAAAATAAATTTTCGGATAACCATGAAAATAAAACCGGTAGAAAAGCTTCTCAGGTTTTGGCCAATGCAGGTGTTTCAGCTTTGGCCGGGCTGTCAATTTTTGTTTTCCCTCAGCTCACAAATCTATTTTTGCTGGTGATGGCGGCTGCCTTCGCTTCTGCCACCGCCGATACATTATCATCTGAGCTTGGAATACTTTACGGGAACAAATGTATTAATGTGAAAACGCTGAAAACGGATGAGTGCGGCAGGGATGGGGTGATCAGTATGGAGGGTTCGGTAATAGGTTTTATTGGCAGTTGCCTGATTGCATTGGTGCATGCAATAGGTTACGGCTTTCAACTGGGCTTTTTTTGGATTGTGCTTGCCGGAACATTTGGTAACCTAACAGACTCAATTTTAGGTGCTTATTTTGAGCGAAGAGGATTAATAGGCAACGATGCAGTAAACTTTTTTAGCACCTTATCAGCGGGGATAATTGCACTGCTTTTGGGAGCATTAATTTAATATACCCTTTCCTGTCTTCATGTTTCAAGTAAAGGTTTAGGCTTCGCGTCACCCAATCTTAACATCATTGTATAATTTTTTTTGATTCAGCGATGTTGACCCGTGGATTATTCTCGTTCATCAATTACAAAATTTTTCTTTGTTCATTAGGATCAAGTATGATTTGCAAAGGTGTTTGAATGTTTAACCCCATTCAAATCTTGAGATTTAGAATGGGGTTGACACAAATTATTGTGATCATCAATCAGATCTGTGAGAATAACATACGCCGAAAATTATTCTAACTATAAATGATTGATCGCTTAATGATTAAACATTTCCATAGGAATTTGACTGACCACCATCAATGGCGATTACCTGTCCGTTAACGTAACTGCAATCTTCGCTAAGCAGGAAGATAACAAGCTTTGCAACTTCTTCTGGTCGGCCAAGTCTTTTTGCTGGATTGGCTTTCGCATATTCATCTTCGGCTGCCTGTGGGTTACCCGGGTTAACTTGTTTGAAAGCTTCTGCTACCATCGGGGTTAAAATTGCTCCCGGCGCAATAGCATTTGCTAGGATACCAAATTTTCCATACTCCAATGCTGTTGTTTTGGTGATGCCGGCGACTGCATGTTTGGTGGCAACATATGGTGTCTGGTTCATTACACCTCTAATTCCGCCCACCGATGCAACATTTACAATGCGGCCATATTCTTGTTTTTGCATCACCGGAATAATATACTTCAATCCGAAATAAACCCCCATTAAATTGATATCAACAACTTTTTTAAATACATCCAGGTCATAATCAACCAAAGGTGCTTGCCTTCCCTCAATACCGGCATTATTATAAAAACCATCAATGCGGCCAAAAGCCTTAACCGTATCTTCTACAAAACCTTTAACCGATTCCTCATTTGAAACATCGGCGACGGTGGTTAGAATCTGAATGTCTGGATAGCTAGACTTAATTTCATTTTTTGCTTTTTCTAATGATTCTTGGTTAAAATCTATCAGAGATAATAAGGCGCCATTTTTTGCTGCTTCCAAAGCACTTGCAAGTCCGAGACCCATTGCTGCACCGGTAATGATGATAACTTTATTTTTTAACTTTTCCATATGATTATACTTTAGGGAATGTGCCAAAGCATTCTCCTGTTTTAGGATATTAAACAATCCTTAATTCACAAAGTTGAAGAAAGTGAGGTGCTAAGATTAGCACTTTCAGGAGTTTTATTGGTATAATTTGAACATTTGTGCAATTTCTCACAACAAAGCACCTCGGGTTGTACTTTCCCTGAACTGTTCAGGACTCATATTGGTGTTTTTACGGAAGTATCTTGAAAAATAAGACTGGTCAGAGAATCCAAGCTGATATGCGATTTGTTTGACGGACTGCCCCACATCCTGTAGCGATCGTTTGCTTTCCAGCAACAGCAATTGATTACAAAGTTGATTCAGGGTAAACCCAAGACTTTCTTTCAATAGTTCATTCATCCTTTTTGGTGACAATCCAACTTGAGCGGCATAGAATGTGACTGGCTGTTGTATCTTGAAATTTGATTCTATCAGTTGCAGTAAACGAATTATTCTTTCGTCTTTATGGGAGAAGCTGAGGGGTAGTGCGTTAGTGAATCTATGAAGGATTAGCAGAAAAGCTTTGGTATACATTTTCAGTAGTTTCATGTCACATTCTCCCTGAAATTCAGCTTGCAGCAGGAAAAATAATTGCTTCAGTTCAGTTAGCTTGTCTTGTGGAATTGCTATTCCCTTATTTTCGAAAGGCAGAAAAAGTTGATTGATTGCCGTTTCCGTTATCGCGTGAAAAAATTCTTCGGAAAAAACAACCACTCTTGCATTTGGCAGGCTTTGCGATGGAATAGCATGTACCTGATTTTTTGCTATGAGAAATACGGTGTTTTTTTTTATTGGGTAAGGTTCGAAGTCGATATAGTGTATATCCTGATCTTCAGTAAACCAGATGATCGCATAAAAATGAATGCGGTGATGAAGAAAATGCTGACCAAATGCCACCTTTTTTTCTGATACCATAAAGGGGGTATTTGGAAGAACATGTACAGGTAGCATTTCTTTTTCCCTCATGGTTCTTAAATATAAAGTTTTGGGTTTAAAATGATATATATATCCACCAAGCTATTTCTTTTCTTTTGCAATTCATTTCAATCAAAATTAAGTGAAAAATTTGCTGAAATCCAATCACACTTTTTATATCAATTTCATCTTTTTTGCTTTCTGATCTATCAGGAACGCCTTTTTCAAAATGAATTTGCCATCATTCCTTCCTTATTACGTTATAACTTGGCGATAACATTTCTATGCCTGCAGCATTAAGCTCGTCTTGAATATGTTCGAGCAGGCTACTGTAAATTAGCGCTTGTTTGCCTGCTGGTCGGTGTAAGCATTAATTTGGTAAGATACATAGAAATCATTCAAACGAGTTTGTAACACAAAAGGTCGGGGTTCTTGCAGGATAAAATCGGATTTGAACGCTGCTGAGATGAGGATCTCATAAGCTTTTTTCCAAGGCACATCGTAGCCTAACGTTACTTCGTAGTGAACAATTAATCCACTCGTTTTCGCCTGGCTAGAATAATTTACAGTGCTGCTGGAAAGCACCATGGAATTAGGTACAGTAACGTCTTCATTTTTTATCGTTCTGATTCTGGTAACCAACATTGTTTTTTCGATAATATCACCGGTTACTTCACCAATTTTTACCCTATCGCCAATACGAAAAGGCCTCATGTAGGTAATCACCAAGCCAGCTACAATATTTGTGATGGCACTTGATGATCCGAGGGAAATCAAAATCCCCAGAAAAACCGAAACACCTTGAAATGCAGCAGATCCTGAACCTGGCAGATAAGGAAACACAATCACCAGCATAAAAGCGTAAAGAATAAATCTGATGATATTAAACGTCGGTACCGACCATTCAGGGTGGAAGCCGTTGATTTGAATATTTCCCCGTTTAACTTCTTTAAAAAAATATCTTACTGCTTTGAGTGAGAATTTGAAAATCAGGTAAATCACAAGGATCGTAAACAGGTTCGGCAGATACGCCACAATTCCATTTAATGCCACTTTAAGTGGGCCTAAAATCCAGTTCAGAAGGGTGCTGGTCCAGCTTTCTGTTTCAGGAAACACACTGAAAAGTAAAGGTAAAGATAGGTAGATCAGCAGTAAAGTGACGATAAGCTTTAAAGCGCTATTCATTTTTAAAAATATCAACGCCAAATCCTGTGCAGGGATAACTTTCACAGTTCCAAGTTTTAAACCAGCTTTAATTTTTTGCGTACGATACATGATGTACTTTTTACTTTGCCTGAAAGCCCAGTTAATCAGCGCTACCATTAAGATCAGTAACAGAAGAATCAAAACCGCCAGACCGATGCGTTTCGCCCAATTGGTTAAACTATGCGACTCACGCTCTCTTTGAACGGTCTGTTTAATGGTGTGTAAATAACTTTGAGCCAGTTCTGCATTTGTCTTTCCAAACCAAAGCCCGTCCAGATTAGAAACGGTCATTATAATCTCCTGGTTTTTATAAATGATGTCGAAATTATCCGTCGCCGACTTTATTTTCAATGAGTCTGGAGAATAGAATGCATCGTCGTACAGGCTATTAATTTTTTTTGTGATGGCCAATGCCCTTTCGCGAGCACTGAATGAGCCTGTTCTGGTAAAAATATTAAAGAGAGTATCATGATTTAAAATGACTGGATATGCTTTCGCATCAACCTTTAACTTTTTTATTTCAGCGGCTTGTTGTATGCTTCTTAACGAGTCATTAACGGCAATTTCGCGAAGTTTTGCTTCCAGTTCACGGGTTTTCGATTTGTCGCCAATGGCATCACGCAATTGTGCTTCCAACTGGATCTTTACCAGTGAATCAATTTGTTTCTGCTGTTGATCTTTAATTAATTTTACCTCATTAATCGATAAATTTTCACTGGTCACAGAATCGGTTTGCTGTGCTGAAAGATAATTTCCAGTGAGCAGAAAGCTGCAGGCAAAAATTATTTGTTTAATGATGATACGCATTTTTAAATCTTCTTTTTCTGACTTGGACTGGGAAAGCTATTAAATTAACTTTACTGTACCAATTTCTGACCGTATATTTTTAGTGAACAACCAGAACGGTTCGGGGCAATTGTCTTCTCCGTCATAACTGATGTAACCCTAATTACCTATCAACATATCGGGGATAGGGAAGTTTGTTACCAGCGCATCATTTCTGAAGTTTTTAGGTTGCTCAATAGTGCCGCACACCATCAGCTCTAAAATATCAACGCCTTGTTTTAATCATCCAGGCGATCAAACAAATCAGAAGGCCAGGTATTGTTGCATATATTGGAAGCCAAACAAAAAGTAAGGCACTTGTTGAAGACCCTGAAGCCAACTGGTTGATATCTAAATACCAGCTGACGATTGCCAATAGTGGAAACAAAACGAGTGATATGATAGCCAATAGATAAAAGATGAAATTGGTAGTTCCCTTCACTTTGCTAAACACCTTTACCTGAAAAAAATAAAATATGAATATCGGAAGTAACTGATATAGAGAAAAGTAATTTATACCCAGTATTAGAAAAATAAGTATGGAGATCAATATGAGCAGTGCAAGGACAATTTTGTTATTCATCATTTTATAAACCGACTGACCAACGAAATGTTTGCGGGCTTTCTTTTCGTTCAATGACAAAGAAATGCCATATGATCTGATCGCTATCTTTCGGAAGTTAAAAAGAGGTGTTTATTGAAGTATCAATGTCAATTTGTTTCTAATAGCTGATGTAATTAACTCCTAATGATCGTTATTAATGATTGGAAAGGAGATTTTTCAATTCAATAGCGATCGGGGCAACCTCAATCAGCTCTAGTTTTTTAACCATTTTTAAAGTGCCATTTTTGTACTTCAGGAAATGTTTGGCTTGTAAATGTTGCAAGTAGGCTTTTTCGCTGGCATATACTTCAAATACAGTAACTTTTAATGGATCTGATTTGTCATATACCGCTTGCAGTGAGATAACACCAGGTTCCAATGATACGGCGGCTTTCGCGTGTTCAGCCAATGCTGATTTATATTGTTCCAGGTATTCTGGATATACTTCTATTTTTGCAATCCTAAATTTTCTGTCATCCTGTTGGGCCTGAGCAACTCCAGGGATGATTGTGGCGAAAAACGTTAGTGCAAACAGATAAACGATTTGATAGGTTTTACTTTTAGATTTCTTCATTATGTGTATGTATTTATTTTTTTGCGATCATGATTTTAAGAGACTGAATAGTACTGAATATGATTGTTCTTGAATCAGCCTTTTCCTCATTTTCATTTTAGTAACGAATTAAGCTTTCGAAGGCCTATTTGATTAGCACACGCCGGCCAGTTTTGGCAGAAATTCTAGCAGCTTCGAGGATCTTCACTACAATAAGGTTGTTTTCCAAACCAGTCAGATCCCGCTCAGGATGAATTTCATTTCGCAATAATGCTGATAAATAATTTAGCGGACTACTGATGTTTCTGGAAAGTGTGGCTGCAGTGGTTTCTTTATAAGTTGCACCTTCTTTTTCTTTTACTCGCAGTAAGGTTGGATTGACCGCCTGGATATAACCAGATTGACCGAAAATTTCCAAGTCTTTAATCGAAAAAGGCCAGTTCCAGGAAGCTTCGATGATTCCGGTAGCTTCAGGATATTCCAGTAGAATGGTTGCATCGTCGTCTACATACGGATATACATCTTTTTTTAATTGTCGGGTAATGGCGGTAACAGCTACTGGCGCTTTGCCATCCATTAACCAGGTCATCAAATTAGCGCCGTAACAACCAAAATCTACAATTGCACCACCACCATTTTTAACTGGGTCGGTCAACCAGTTTAAAAATTCGGAACTTACGTTTATTTCTTTTGGCCCCTGGTGTCCATCATGAACCACCATCTTTCTGATTTTTCCAATTTCATTATTGGTTTTTGTTTTTCGATACGCTTCCTGATTACTTGCATACCATGTAGTTTCGTAGTTGGTTAGTAGGTGAATCTGGTATTGCCTGGCAAGTTGTGCCATGCGTTCGGCTTGCTTAACAGTTGTAGCCAAGGGCTTCTCTACCATCACTGAGATTCCCAAGGGTGCAGCGGCCTCAACGACAGCGAGGTGATCATTAATAGCATTGTACGCCAATACTACCTCCGGTTTCTTTGCTTTTAAGAGCAAGGATAAATTCTGGTTGAATAGTGAGTCGGGTAAGTTATAGCGCTTTTTGAAACGCATAATTAAATTAGCATCGCCTTCTGAAATGCCTACAATATTTACCTCGCCTTTTTCATAACTATTCATTATTTGATAGACATGGTCATGGTTCAGGCCTGCCACCACCACATTCAGTTTTTTCTGAGCATGTACCGTGGTGCAACATAGTATTAAGATTAGACTTATGGCAAGCGAATGAATTTTTGGGAAGAAATTTTGATTCATGTATGTGGGTTTTATTGCAATTTACCTTTATGTATTTTAAGTTGTGCAGGTTGAGCGAATTTCTTTTTTTGTAAAATCAGTAACGGAGTGAGCTGATCTTAAATGTAGATCATAATTAAAAATATCTACAATTCTTCCAGATGATCAAGGTAATAGCTCGCTTGATTCAAGATGGCTTCTCTTTCTTTAGATGACTTTTTATCCCATATACGATACACACCAGACAAGCGAAAATTTAAGCTCAGTTTATCGCGGTGAAGATCATGAAAATTCCAGTAAAGGCTATTGAAAGGGCAAGCATTATCGCCGGTTTTTTCCTTTCGGTCGTAATGGCAACTTTCGCAGTAGTTACTTTGTTTATGGATATAGTTGGCACTGGCAGTATAGGGTTTAGATCCAGTAATGCCACCATCTGCGTACTGGCTCATGCCCCTGGTATTGGTTATTTCCACCCATTGAATAGCATCAATATAAATTCCGAGATACCAAAAGTCTACTTCATCAGGGTTGATGCCAGCAAGAAGTGCAAAATTCCCGGTAATCATCAGTCGCTGTATATGATGAGCATAGGCATAGTCCAATGATTGTTTGATGCTATGCTTGAGGCAATTCATTTTTGTATTTCCAGTCCAATACCAACCTGGTAGTTTTCTTTGATGGTTAAAATAATTCATCTTTTCAAAATCCGGCATTTTTAGCCAGTAGATTCCACGCATGTATTCACGCCATCCAATAATCTGCCTGATAAATCCTTCCAGCTGGTTAATGGTGATGTGTTTTTCAGATTTTTCCCAACTGTCGATAGCAGCGTTTACAACTTCTTTTGGGGAAAGCATTTTAGTGTTCATTGCAAAAGATAACCTGGAATGATATATGGCCCATTCCTCAGTATGCATCGCATCCTGAAAGGTACCAAACAATGGGAGGCAAGATTTGGTAAAATAAGTTAACATTTCAATTGCTTGCTGGCGGTCAATCGGCCAAAAAAAGTGTGCAGGATTAATGGTGCCTATGGTTTTAATTTTTGCTTCTATAATTCGATCGTATTGTTGCTGAACATTATTATTAAACAATATTGGCGCATTGGGCTTGTGCTTTTTAGGTAATTTGCTTCGATTTTCTTCATCAAAATTCCATTTTCCTCCCACAGGTTTTTCACCATGCATAAGTATGTTGTGTTTCTTTCGCATTTCCCGGTAGAAATTTTCCATTAATAATCCCTTTTTTCCAGAGAAAAAACTTCCTAATTCCTCCCGGTCTGTATAGAAGTGCTCGGTATCATAAGCCTGCGTTGCTATTGGCAATTTATCGCATAATGTTTTGAGATCTTTATCCAGCCTAAATTCATCTGGGAGCTGATATTCAAACTTTTGAATATTATATTTCTTTATCAAATCTTCGCTGTTATCTTCAAAGTTTTGCCTGTTGGAGGGATCATCAAGTTTAAGGTATAATACCTCATGACCTTTAGATTTAAGCAGATCGGCGAAATTTTCCATTGCAGCGAAAAACGCACAAATTTTCTGGATATGATGCCATACATAATCGGTTTCGGTACGTAACTCCATGATTACATACAGCACTGTTGAATCCCGTTCGTTATACCAGGAATGTTGGAGATTAAGTTGGTCACCCAGTATCAATCGGAGTGTTTTGTATTTTTGCTGCATAACTGTTGACTAAAATGTAATACTCCTCATCAGGAATTTGTTGTATAAATGCTACGCTCATTCGTTTCAGGTAACGAGCAGAACATGAGGTTATAACTATATGACTTAAAATTGCCTGCCAATGAATTATAATCCTGCAATAAAAACTTTATAAAAAGGTAAAAGTTTTTGTCATGATGATCGCTTTCAGAACATAATCAGAAAGAAGTGAAAGGGATTTAACAATCTATTCAACCAGAGTAGAGATCGATCTCGTTTCGCTCAGATTAGGCTATCAGAAGCTATTGACTATGATTTGATTTTCTTCAACAAAGATTATTGTCGTTTGAAGATATCACGAAAAAAAGCCATTCAAATCTATACTATGAACTGTAACAATTATGTTTGCTTATCATAACTGTTCACAGTAAAATTCAAATCATCCTGATTCGTGCTTTTTTGCCATAAATACTTAAATGTTTGCCGCAGTCTAATTAGAAGCTATGATTGTTTCTGTCTTATCTTTTAAAATTAAAATACAATGATGATTTATTTTCATCTGTAAGAGAATTTTAGAACTAATAGGAGTAGGATATATGATATGCGCTATTATTAATATAATCTTTAAATGCTAAGTTTGTTCGATTTACATGATCTAAATAACGTATTAACTAAATTTATTAGTAAATAAATCGTTGTATTTATCCTGGTAATTCGCATTGGTATTCCCGATGTGCAAACAATATCCCTATCATTTTAAATTCATTTATGACTAAAGCGCTACTTTATATAGCTTTCCTGCTATCTATTTATTCCTGTCCTGTAATCGCTCAAAACAGAATCATCTCCGGAACGGTGAAAGAAGCAGAAACAAACCTCGTTCTTCCCGGCGTTACAGTAAGTATAGCAGGAACAACAAAAGCAACAACAACAGATAAAAATGGATATTATGAAATAGCTGTAGCTGATAATGCAGCGTTTATTTTGTTTTCTGCGGTTGGTATGATAGCGTACAAAGAACCTATCGGAAGCAAAACATCAATTAATGTATTACTGAAAGCCGATTCCAGACAACTATCAGAAGTTATTATCAATGCCATTGGGGTAGAAACCCAGCGGGATAAGTTTGGCTCCTCCGTTTCTACGGTGAAAGGTGCAGCTATTGCCAGTTCTGGTGAAACCAGTTTATTAACAGGTATCAGCAGTAAAGTTTCAGGAGTTTTAATTACCAGAAATGGTGGCGATCCGGGTTCGGGTGGTTATATACAAATCCGGGGTCAAAATACCATTAATGGGAATGCGCAACCGCTATTTATTGTCGACGGGATGCCGGTGAGTAATTCCAGCGATAATGTTGGTACTGCTGCAGGCAATGGGATTATTCAGCAATCCAGGATTAACGACATCAATCCGGAAGATATCCAAAGCATGGAGGTATTGAAGGGGGCTTCCGCTGCGGCACTTTGGGGAACCCGGGCTGCAAACGGAGTGATCATCATCACCACAAAAAAAGGGAAAAATTCTGACGGAAAAGTAAATATTGCTTTCAAATCTACCTTGTCGCTCGATAGAGTGAATAAATTACCTGAGCTTCAAAGCACTTATGGACAGGGAACATCTGGATTTTACAATCAGGGCGATAAGCTGAGTTTTGGCGATTTAATCTCTGCCCGATCTGGTGGAGCTGATACTTACATCACCAACCCTGGTGCAAGTGGTTATCAGGGATATACTTTGCTACAGGATGGAACAAGAAGGTACGCCATTGCTGCCGGAAACGCTGCTAATCCACATGGGGGAAAAAATTCGCGGGATGTATTTGACAGGTACGCTGATATATTTCAGACTGGACATTTTATAGATAATTCACTCGCTTTAAGCGGCGGCGATGCCAAGTCGAATTTTTTTATCAGTTATGCTAATCTCAGTCAGGATGGAATCATTAAAGCTTTCAGTGAGTATGACCGAAATACGGCCCGGGTGAATGCGGCGACGAAATTTAATTCCTGGATCAAAGCATCCGTAAACCTGGGTTACACTAAAACAAAATCGTTTAGGGTACAGGAGGGTGATAATGTAGATGGTTTATTGTTGGGTGCCACCAGAACTCCGGCAGATTTCAATAATGCATTATATCAGGGAGTTTATACAAATGTTGCCAATGAGGTATTACAAAACGCACATGTATCTTACCGTAATCCCCTTGGAAAAGATTTAAGTACTATTTATTCCAATCCGGTGTGGAACATCAATAACAACCGAAATAGTAGTAATGTTGATCGTTTGACAGGGGTTGTAGAACTAGGTTTAACGCCGCTTTCGTGGCTGGCGATTACCGGCCGCTCGGGAATTGACAATTATGTAGATGATCGAACGGAACGCTTCGCAAGAAATTCCGCATTGTTTTTGAACGGCTTTTTATCTAAAAACCAGGTTTCAGAAAAACAGTTTAATACTGATTTGTTTGCTGCTGTAAATAAGAAATTTAATAAAGACTTTAACGGGACATTACTACTTGGTGTGAATTACAACAGCAGAAGAAGAGCTACACAATCTGATGCCATATCAAATTTAATTGTGCCGACAGCGCCAGACATATTAACCAATGCGCTGAATTCTAACCTCTCTGCAAGTAACTACAGCTCTCTCATCCGCACTTATGCGTATTACGCACAGGCAGATCTAGAGGCTTATGATATGTTGTTTTTGACACTTTCGGGAAGATCTGAAAGCGCTTCAACTTTTGGTACCAATGCCAATAGTAGTTTTTTCTTTCCATCTGCTGCATTAGCCTGGCAGCTTACCAAAATTAAAGGGCTGGATGATATACCATTTCTTGATTTTGCTAAACTTCGCTTAAGCTGGGGACAAGTAGGGATTCAGCCTCAGCCATATCTTAATTTCACTACCTTTAGTCCAGCCATATATGGCGATACCTTCACCCGTGGTTTATCTTCGGTAAGTAGCTTATATGGAGGAGGTTATGTCAGAAGCCTGACAGAGGGCAATGACAACCTTCGCCCCGAGCGAAAAACTGAAAGTGAAATAGGTTTAGATTTGCGACTGTTTAATAATCGCTTAAACGTTTCCGCAACTGCTTATACCAACCAAACCAAAGATGTAATCCTGCCATTAAATGTACCCAGCGAAACGGGTTTTACTATCAAAAATGCAAATGCGGCTGTTCTTTCCAATAAAGGATTAGAAATTGATGTAAATGGAGATGCTATTAAAATCGGTGCTTTCCGTTGGAATCTCTCTGCGACATTTGCCATGAATAGAAATGTGGTAAAATCTTTGGCAGGTGCCACGGTTTATACCTTGCCGGATAGCTATATGCAGAATGCTTCGCTGATCCCTGGTCAGCCGTTTGGGATATTTTATTCAACAGATTTTTTAAAAGACAGTAACGGAAAATATATTCTGGATGGTAATGGTTTTCCGCAGGCGGGTATCAGCAATGAAATTATTGGTAATCCCAATCCCAAATGGCAGGGAGGTTTAGGAAGTACTTTTTCTTATAAGAATATATCACTATTTGTACTTTTCGATCGCATCTATGGAAACGATTTTTTCAACGGAACCAGAGGCTCACTTTATAGTATTGGTACACATGCTGACCAGGGGCAAACCGTTATTGCACCTTTGGGTGGATTGAAGGATGTAAATGGTAATTTAATTGCCGCCGGAACTTCATTTCAGGGCCAGATTGAAGACTTTGGTGCCGGACCAGTTGCAATTAACCAGGCTTGGTGGCAGGGAAGAGGATCCGCATCCAATTCAGCTTCTTATAAACAATTTGTAGAGGATGCCAGTACGACAAGACTTCGCGAAGCGACCTTAAAATATTCGATTGATGTCAAATCAATTAAGTTTTTATCCAGTCTTTCCAGCATAGATTTGAGCGTAACCGGCCGAAACCTCATGTTGTGGACAAAATACACTGGTACGGATCCGGAGGTAAATATCTCAGGGGCAGGTTTGGCCCGGGGTCAGGATTGGTTTACCAATCCAAACACAAAATCGCTTCTCTTTTCAGTTCAGGTAAAATACTAATTTAATAAAGCCCTTATGACAACGAAATATATACGAAATACTTTATATGTACTTTTAATAGGATGTACTATTGCCATTGGTGGTTGCAAAAAGTTATTTGATCAACCGGATATTAATAATAATCCAAACGCAGTAACCAATATTGACCTGCCAACGCTTTTTAGCGGAACCTTACTGGGCGTTTCGCTATTACATGAAGATACCGACGTACGGATTGCTAGCATGTGGTCAGGTCAACTCAACGGACTTAACCGGGCCCATCTTGGCTATTCTCAATACATTGTTTCTTCCCAGAATTTCTCCTGGAATACGATTTATTCCGTGGCGGGTCAGGCAAGATTGATCCAGCTTAAAGCAGATTCTGTAGGCAATAAGTGGGGGAAGGGCATCGGTCAGATTCTTGAAGTTTTCGCCATTCAAAAAGTTACGGATTTGTATGGTGATGTACCTTATAGCCAGGCATTTGATGGGAAAAGCTTTCCAACGCCGGTTTTTGATCGGCAGCAGGATGTTTACAAATCTCTTCTGAACGTTTTAGATGATGCCATCCTGAATCTTTCAACTACCTCTGGTTCTGCTTTTCCAACAAAAGATTTTATCTATAAAGGAGATGTAGGCAAGTGGAAAGCAGCCGCAAATACGTTAAAAGCCAGATTAAATCTTCACTTAAAAAATTACGCAGCTGCAGCAGAAAGTGCCAGGTTGGGAATCGGTACATCGGGAGATGCTTTGGTACCTCACGGAAATAGTATTGGTGTGGATATGAACCAAAACTATGATTTTTTTGCAGTTTCCAGAACAGGTGATACTGGTTTTGACGGCGCATACCTGCCGGCTTTACTTAAAAGCCGCATCAATTCTTTGAACACGAAAACCGATGAAACCGCCATTTATAACTATTTTTTCAAAACAGGCATTACGGCTACTGGTAGTCTTGATCCCAATACAGTTGATGGTGCTTTTGTTGCAAATGCCGCTCACCCGATATTAACCTATTATGAAAACCAGTTGATCCTGGCTGAATCTCAGGCAAGATTGGGTATGCTGGAGGAAGCTGTTATAGCCTTAAATAGTGTGCGCTCCAGATTAAGTAGTGGTGTTTTTAATGGCAGAACGTTGCCAGTTGCAGGGCGAAAATATGACGCTTATACCTTATCGGATTTTAATAGAAATGGTTTGGCAAATCCAACAGGATCAGGCAGTGTGCAATATGCACTGCTATACGAAATCATTGCTCAACGGTATATTACCTTATTGATGCAATATGAAGTGTTCAATGATTATCGCAGGCTTTCATCAGCTGTTCCAGTGGTAGAACTGCCGGTTCCGTTAAAAACAGGATCTAAAAAACCCAACCGATTCATCTATCCGCAAACGGAGATCAATACCAATCCCAATGTTCCAAAACCCTTGCCAGATCAGTTCACTAAAGTAGCCATCTACAACTAAATGCAGCTAGTAAAAAAAACCAAATTACCGGCATTGGCCGACAGTGCAGTGCTACGATACTTTAATTTTATAGCCCTTTATTTTGCAGAGGGATTGCCAATGGGTATGTTATTTATTGGCATACCTGCCTGGATGGCCATGAACGATAAAAGCATCGTAGAAATTGGTAGTTTCGATGTAGCCTGTGCCTTTCCCTGGACCTTTAAATTCTTCGTAGCACCATTAATGGATCGCTACACTTATTTACCAATGGGACGTAAAAGACCCTGGGTAATTATTTGCCAGACGGGATTATTTTTAAGTATGGTAGGCTTCGCGTTTGTACCAGACCCGCTCAATAATGTTCATTTGCTGGTTATTGGTGGCTTTATCGTTTCGATCTTTGGCGCCTCACAAGATGCCGCAACTGACGGATTAGCTGTAGATACAGTGCCAGCAGAAGAGCAGGCAAAAACAAATGCTTACATGAATGGATCGCGGATGATTGGAAGCTCGTTTGCACTCACCATTGGAACCTGGTTGCTCACAGATTATAACTTTAAAATCTCTGTCCTGGTCATCGCCATACTGATTGGGCTGATCATCTTTGTACCCTTATTATTGCGGGAGCGAAGTTCCGAGCGAATTTTTCCATGGAGTTCAGGGGCACCTGATGAAGATAATGAAAAACTCCAGATTAACAGCTGGGCGGCGATGGTCAGATCACTGTATATGGCTTTCAGTTTGAAAAACTCTTTTTTACTTGGTCTCTTGCTTTTTACTTCACAGGGTGCTTACAATTATTTTGAGAAGTTACTACCCATTTTTGCCGTTAAAGTAAGCGGTTGGACGAATGTATATTATTCCCATGTATTTTCGATCGCAGACCTTACTGGTGGCATATTGGGAATGTTGGTAGGAGGCTGGCTGATTGATAAATTCGGGAAGAAGCGAATGATCTACACCTACTTATTTTTCATTTTATTTGAAACATTATTGCTCGTTTTTCTGAGTAAATACTGGACTAATGTTCCGTTTCTGTACAGCTTTATCATCATTTACAGGTGGGTGAATGCCTTTGCGAAAATCGGAGTGTTTGCAATTGCAATGCAGTGCTGCTCGAAAAAGGTTTCAGCGAGTCAATTTACCTTTTATATGACCATCGGTGCATTAGGGTCAATGGTTGGTGCTGCCCTGATTGCGCCTGTGAAATCTTTTTTTAGCTGGGAAGTGTCTTTTGCGTTGTTTGCCTTGATGATGTTGATTAGCGCCTTTCTTTTACGCCTGTTAAATTTCAATAAACTCGAACAGCAAATTTCTGACATGGCTGAAATTGACGCTGAAGAAAAATATCTTACAACGAACTCAGATGCATGGCAAATGAACAAACCATAAAAATGTGCGTTATAACCAATCCCACTTTTACAATTTCTAAATTTCTAAGTAATTTGTTAGTTCAATTTATCAAATAGAAAACGCGATATCTTTCAATAAGGATGCTGTGAAAGACTATCTTCTATTTGCCTGGCGGAAGGTTTTTGAAACACAGTTATACAATCGGCCGAGTCAATTTTGATTAGGCCCATTTTTTCAAATGCTTTTAACCAACGTTGCATAGGCAAGACTTTCCATTTTTGATGGTAACGGATTGCGTTTTCGATAATCGAATCGAAATAATTTAAGGGTGGATCGTATTTGTCGTGGTATTGGTGAAGGACATCATCGCGAACGAAAATTAAGTCAATGTGAGCTTGATGAAACATCATGGCGAAATCTGTGTCTTCTGCACCATAACCTGTAAAGGATTCGTCAAAACCACCGATATTTTCGAATGTTGGTTTTTGAATCGCAAATATTAAAGACCAGAATTGTAAATGTCCAACAGGCGCTCCGCTGGGAATCTCTTCTCTGTTTGGATGTGGTACAGCCATATGCTTCAGGTTATTGTAATTGCCTGAGTCTGGAAGCATGGGCAGATAAAGCGGGTAGGCCGTTACGATATTTTTTACCGATAAATCTTTCAGCAAATTTGAAAACAGTGTCGGCGAAACAATACAATCAACATCAATAAATATGATGTTGGTGGTCTTGGTGGCATTCATCCCCACATTTCTTGCGGCAGCCAATGGCAATTCATGCGTTTGTTTGATCCTATGAAAATTAATGTTCAGACCCTTTGATACAGGCATTTCTTCCAAGTCATCCATGCAAACCACCTGAACATCGAATGGAAGCACAACCGACAACCTGATAGATTCAAGGAGATTTGCCAATTGCTTTCTCCTTCCTTTTACAATTGTTACAATACTAAATTCAACCATACCATTCTTGCATTTTTTGTGCTACATCTGCCGCCGCATTAATGTTTACTAAATTTTTATAAGCTGGGGTAAATGCTTTCGCTCGTTGGAGCAGCATTTGCCATTGCCCGGCGTTAAAATTTTCCTCGCCTAAAAGGGCGATCTTCTGATCAGACAACATGCGAGCATGCACCTCTTGCTCCTCATACGGCCGGGCTTCGGGAAGCAGGATCAATCGTTTATTCATTGATAATAGTTCTGCAACGGTATTTTGCCCCGCTGCCGATATCACAAGATCTCCTTTTATAGCCTGGCTGATATCTTTGACCATTCCGAGCTGGTTACAATTTTTACCAAGATCATAACGTTGTTTGTTTCCAATAATGGTGAATCGGATATCCGGATCCTGCGTCATTTTTTTAACTATAGCCTGATCCCAATTATCATAGCCTAACAATATGGAAACCTGATGAATATTTGCAGAGGTGTTTCGATTGAATTTGCTGCAATCGTACCTTGATATATATCCAATGTAAAAAGTTTTGGTGGAATATTTATAGTCGGGTTGTTCAAGTATGAAAGGAAAATGAGCGATGATGTGGTCCGCTAGCTCATGTGCAAATACCTGGGTTGGGTCGTTAGAGATATTTCCCGGTAAGTGAACTAAAACAACTGGTACTCCCATTCCCCGGAACAAAATTGCTAATTCAGGAACGCCATCGCAGTAAAATGCTTTCGGCTTATGCAGCAATATTGCGTCAGCCATTGATTTGGCTCGCTCTGCAGCCTCCTGAACGTATGGTGTAACCTCGAAAGCTTTTGAAAAGGTATGTTCAGGAATTTCGTAGTTTGCTGGATACTTGGGTGGCAATTCGATGACTTGTACCTGATATGTGTTTTTTAAACGGTTGGTGATACTGGTATTTGTAGTTATCGCAATGACCTCAAAAAAGACTGACAATTCTGGGTACAGGATACTAAAGGTTGCCTGATGGCCATTGCCATGTGCATGTACAAAATAGAATATTACCGGTTTATTCATGACAAGATGTTTTTGATAAACGATGATAAACCTCAGCATATGCTTCCGAAGTTTTCTGCATGTCAAATAAATTAGCGAAGTTTCTGCAGGTCTGTGGAGTAGCATTCATAGCTTTCTCTAACGGCTTGATCAAGTCACGCCAGTCATCTGAATCAACTGCAATAGATACTTTTTTATCCCTTAATTCAGGAGGGATTGCGGTGTAAAATCCCACAACCGGCAGGCCAGACGCCAGCATTTCCAACGTGCTTAGGCCGAAAGGTTCTTCCCATAGGGCGGTAGCCAGATAAGCTGAAGCACCTCCGGCCAGCTCGTTTAATTGCTGCTGATTGACGTGCGAAATGTATTGAATCCTTTCGCTAAGCATTGGTTCAACATGAGTACTGAAATACTCCTGATCGAATATAGGGCCGATGATTTTAAGTGGCTGCTTTAGGTGGTTAGCCAAATGAATTGCGGCTTCAACGTTTTTTTCTTTGGTGATTCTTCCGCTCCATAAAAGATAACCATTATTATTTCGATGATGCAATTTCCATTGATGAAGCACAATTCCATTCAAAATAACGTCTATATCTTTTCCTAATGATGATGCCCAGCTTTTGCTCATTCGTTTAGAAATGCCAATAGGTAAAGCGGGTGCATGTTTTAAGAAAAATTTGTACACCAGTTCGAATTTTTCCGTAGTTGGCAAATGCAATGTTAATACGCTTGGGATGTTAAGCAGGGCGCCAACGGCATAAATCTCTGGTATAAATGAATTGTAGTGGATGATATCATAATTGTTTACGTCAAGCATTCCGAATTGTAAACTCTGATAGTGTTGTTGTCCAAGCCACTCCGGACAGGGCCGATAGGCATCATCTTTCATGCTTAAAGGGCTTTCCTGGAGTTCAATTACATTAAAGAGGTTTCTTTCATCCGTGTTTTTTGCAATCACATCAACGGTGTGACCCATTTGCACAAGTTGGTTTGCATGTGCAACAATGAATGCTTCGGTTCCACCATTAAAAGGTTCACGAAGGGAAATAAATGGTCCGGCAACTAATAGTACTCTCATATCAGTTCCTCGAAATAGTTAATGTATTGCTTAACCATTGTTATCAAAGAAAACTTTTCGGCGTGTAATCGAACCTTATTGCTTTCAAGTGGTATAGCATGCGTTATGGCTTTGACAAGTGATATCACATTTCTTTGATCTGCAACTACTCCGCTGTTTGTATCTATTAATTCCGGAAAAGCGCCCCGGTTAAACCCTGCAATGGGTACGCCCGATGACATCGCTTCGATGTTGGTGAGGCCAAAAGGTTCTTCCCAGCGGACAGCACTAATTGCCACGGCAGCGCCGCTCATGTTTGCATGTATATCTAACTGGTTTAAATGGCCAAGGTAGGTATCGTTTTTACTCATACGCGGAGTAATGTGTTCATCAAAGTACTCTTTATCATCAAGTGGTCCGGCAAATTTTAAAGGCATATTGATTTCATGTGCTGCATCAAGTACAATATCCAGTCCCTTAGCATGAACAATTCTTCCGAACCAGAAGAGATATTCCGGATGGTTTCGAATCATAGGCCATTTAGCTAAATCCACACCGTTATAAATAATCTTAGCATCCTTATCCAGGTATGGCCGCCATGTTGCCTCAAATGTTTTTGAAGGCATAACAAAATGAAGGTTTTGAGCGCTGGAACAGATCTTTATTGCCGCTTTTAATTTGCTAATAGGGGGAGTATGTAAAGTCGTAATTACTGGAATTGATGCCTTTACACCCCATAAAATAGGAAGTTCATGCGTGGAGTTGTTATGAACAACATCAAATTCATTGTTTTCAATATCATTCAATATCGAAAGGTATTCATCCTGCTCATAGATTTCGTAATATTTATCTTCCTGATGCTCTTCACCGTAAAATCCTCTAATATGAAGTTTAGGATCACTCCCCGAATGGGCATATACGGTAATGGTATGGCCTTGCCTGATGTATTCTGTACACAAAGCATGGGTAAAAGCTTCAAGCCCTCCACGAAATGGCTCAGCTACCGGAAGTCTGGTTTTGGCTATCACAGCAATCTTCATATACTATAAGTTGCTATAATGTTTGAGGTTTTGATAGCGCAACCGGTAACGAATGGTTTCCGACTATTTCATCGCCATTGGCTTCCTGTGAAAGTGCTTCGCGATATAATTTTATGTAGTTAACAGTCATCTGCTGGATACTCATGGAGGAAGCAAATTTTCTACAAGTTTCGGAACTGATGCTATAACTTTGTTCTACTAATTTGATAAGGTCTTGCCACCGCAACGAATCTGTTGTGAATACGCTTTCATTGGCCCAATTTGAGGGAACTGCTGTATTATAGCCAACAACAGGTATTCCACTTGCCAACATTTCTAGGGCAGCTAATCCAAAAGGTTCTTGCCAGGTAGCTGTAGCAAGATAGGCGGATGCCCGATGACTTAATCTGCTAAGTTCGGATTGTGTCAGGTGCCCAACATATTCGATTTGATTGCCAAGATGAGGCCTAACCTCATCGTCGAAATAAGATTGATCGACAATTCTGCCGGCAATTTTGAGCGGCAATTGCATGTGTTTTGCCAATTTGATGGCATCTGCTACGTTTTTCTTCTGATTAATTCTTGCTGACCAAAGTAAAAATTCACGCTTAGCTGAATATTTTGCGGGCCAAATATCCATGTTGATACCGTTATTGATCAATGGGATATCTTGTCCTAATGCTTCATCCCATTGAGATTTAATTCGTTCTGATATGGCAACGAATTTCAATTTTCCATCGCTAGACAACTGCTTGTAGGTCGACACTCGGGTTTCATCGGCTGGTGAGTGCAGCGTCAAAAATGATGGCTTATTAAAATTCAGTCCTGCGTTTAACAAATGCGGATAAAACATATTATAATGAATGAGATCATATTGATCAATTTGCATCGCTCTAAACTGTCGTTCTTCTCTGATAGATTCGAGAGCATTTGGGGTATCTGAAGTTGATTCAATAAACGGGTTTATCAGTGTAAATTTCAAATCGACATCCGCTTCAGCGGCAATAATGTCTACAATATGTCCTTCGATAATTAATTGATTAGCAAATGAAACCATAAATGATTCTATACCGCTATCAAAGGGTTCTTTAAGTGAAATTCCGGGACCTGAAACAAGTAAAATTCTCATAAATTAATTGTTCCAGTTGCTTTAAAAAAAATCTTTTCTGACATAGATAATATTTGCCTGGCAAAAGGCAGAATTTTGGAATAATACATGAATTTAAAGCTTTAGAACTGGATTGTAAGTTGTTCCAATTCTTGTGCTCAGAAACTGGTTAGCATTTATTGCCATCAACTAACTTGTTTACTATAACTTTCTAAAATCTCAAAAGTTTTAAGAAGTTTTTATAGTGGATTACTGCGACAAGCCTGTAAGAGTTTATGATGATGGAATTCCCTTAGTCACAGCTGTTATATATTTTAAACCAATTTATCAAGCTGTCGTTAGTTGTTGAATTCATTTGCATGTTGCTGCCCTTCATCACAAAGCGATAGCTTTCTGGAATATTGTAAACTTATTGATTCGGATGATGTTATTGGTTTGAATCAAAATTTTATGATTGCATTTATACTAACCAAGCCCAATACCAGAACAATAATCGATGTCCCGTCGCTTGTTACTGCAGAACATTTATTTGTAAAGGATTTATTGAAAAATGATCTATCATCTTTTAATAGATTATACAAAATGTACGCACCAAACCTGATGGGAGTAATCATGAAAATTGTCAATCAACAAGAAACTGCTGAGGATCTGCTTCAGGAGGTTTTTTTGAAAATCAGGAAATCACTGCATACTTATGATGAGAAAAAATCTCGTCTTTTCACCTGGATGCTTAACATTACCCGTAACACTGCACTTGATCATTTACGTAAAAAGTCGTACAGACAGGATAAGGCAAATGTGATACTGGAAGATGTTGAAACGGAACTCGAAAATCATACTTTTTCGATGAATACCGATGCAATAGGAATAAAAAAACTTTTAGAACAGTTATCCTCGAAGCAAAAGCTGGTTTTGGATCTGGCATATTACCAGGGCTATACGCATGAGGAGATTGCCGAAAAACTTGATATGCCTGTAGGGAGCGTAAAAACAACTTTAAGACAAGCCATTATTAAGTTGAGAAACATATTTGGAAAATGCTAGCCAAGGTGGCCTAACACTTATTACTGACCAAAATATAGGTTAACTTTCAATGAGCGTTGTATTTGAATGGCTAGAAGCAAAACTGGAAAAGGCGTAAAAACCTGGAATTGAAAAGTTCTCAATTCCAGATTAGGGTTAGTTTTCTGTATCTAAACCACGCCCGGTCTTATGTTGTAATTCATCAATTCTTTTTGAAGCATCTGCTTTTGATAAATGCTCATCAAAAGGTTCTCCGGCTTCATCAGATAATGTTTTTAAATAAGAACTCTGCGCACCGGTCATCGGTTCATCGCCAGTCGTCCAATCATCCGGATTTTTTACAGTATTAGAACCTTTAAGTTCATTTTCGCCAGCTGAGCTCGATGGTTGCTGCTGTGGCGTCTTGTCATCTTTGTTGTCTATCATCTTCTTAGTTTTTGTTCTCCTATAGCAACAGTTCAAAATCAATCCTGTTTAGTCTTACTCTTTTTAAGAGTTGATTTGACCTGTGTTTGCATTTTTGGAATTTCGGGATAGAAAAAAAAGCATTGTAGGATTATATTTTTTTATTATAAAATTTTCTCGATTGAGAATTTTGTATGATCTTCAGGTTACAGTAAAATATTATTTAGTAGAAAAAATCTAATGCAAAAAGGAACAGTAAAATTTTTTAATGAAACTAAGGGTTTTGGTTTCATCAAGTCAAGTACAGGTGAGGAAATCTTTGTTCACGCTTCCGGTTTGGTACACAACATTAAAGAAGGCGATGAAGTAACTTTTGAAACTAAAGATGGCAAAAAAGGAGTAAATGCAGTTGATGTTAGAATAGCAGTTGACTAATGAAGCTTTAAATGGATGCGGCAGGTTTGCTTGCCGCATTCTTTACAATTTAGAAAAATCTGGCAGGGCGCTATTATTTTGCTGCGTATATTTTCATATCCTGGCGAGTGCAGCAGCGTGTTTAATTCGTGAGAAATGAAGATGAACCGGAGGATGACATATTCTGAAAAAGGTTTATTTTTTTACCGTAATCTGGATAAAATTTGATCCGATCCATCACATATTTTTGCTTCATAGCTAATGACGGGATAATCAATCTATAAATATAAAGTCCGTTGATGTGAGAATTTTCTGTGCTGAGTTTGCCAAGAAGTTTCACGTTTTTTGCCAGCCTATCCACCATCTGGGGCGAATCTTTGGAAAGATAAATAATGGTACGCATGGTAAGCTGATCAGGGGAGTACAACAAAAAACTATTATCAGGAGAGATAACTTTCGGAATACCCGGTTTTCCATAAAATTTAAGCGCTCCGGCGATGGCGTAATTGTTGGTAAGGATATAAATACCCTTCTTATTTTCAGACATTTGGGTATTCGCTATGATATTAACCCTTGATGTTAATTCCTGCCAGCCGGTCATATCAGCAAAGAACTGAGGAATACCCCCTTGGCTACCATCCTCATAACGTAAAGGCCTGGAAAAGTCAGTCAGTGCAATCATTTTTCTACTGTATGCCCTGCAAGTTTCGACTGAAAAAATCGGAATCACGATAGGCAGGCTTAACAATGCGAAAAGGTAAATCATCCCGATGAAAAAAATATTCATGGAGATTGATTTTCTCATCAACATTTGCGCCCAGCAGTGGCCACCTGCCGCAAAAAGTAGTGGAAAAATGCCCAGCCCATAATAAAGTTTTCCCTTTAAAAAAGTGAGAGAAATGATAATAATCAGAAATGTGATGGTCCAATATTTCAGTTGTTCGAGGTTTTTCCGCTCAAACCACAAATATATTAATCCGGCAGTCCAAATGGCTACACTTGCCCCGTGAAAGAAAAAAAGTTGCAACAAGTAATCCCAAAGATCGATTTCGAAATTATTTTTACCTACACTAGCGGTATAGTGAAGAATAGGGAGGCCGTGAAAAAACTGCCAGATTAAATTTGGCAGAATGATGAACACACAAAGCAGGACCGGACCCAAGAGCTTTTTTAAATGGCAACCAATTGATGCTGGTTTAATTATCAGAATAGCCAAAAGAATTGATGCAGCCAATAACAATATGCTATATTTATTGAGCATCCCAATTCCAAGCGCCATAGCGGCTAAGTACAACCAGGATGTTTTTTTGTGCTGCTGATAGGCAATAACGGCAAGGATAAGTAGTGTCCAGAAAAACTGATCAAAAACAGCAGGTTGTAACAGGTACGAGGTTGCCAAAAACGATGGGGAGCAAATTAATGCGGAACAAGCAATTATGACGGCTAATCTTTTTCCGCCCAAAAGTTTGGTAATATAACCTGTTGCTATCACTGTTGCTGAAGAAAAGAGGCAGGGGAGAACACGAAAACTGAAGGTAGCATTTCCGAAAAGGATTTCCGATATCCATGAGATCCAGGTAACAAATGGCGAAATGTCAAGATAACCCCAGGAAAGATGCCGACTCAGCTCGATATAATAGAGCTCATCAGCATGAAGTCCGTAGCCCTCTAACGTAAAAAGATGAATCAAGAATTTAAGCAATCCAAAACCTAATATGATTAAATAAAGCTGTTGCCTGTCTTCTGATTCAAATTCAGTTGTGCGAATACCTGTTGTCAAATGCGGCTGAGTTATATTGATGAAATGTGTGTTGTATGTTGAAATCTAATCGCATATTTCGGAATAGATATCTTCAATTGGTTAACAAAAATAAACTTAAATTGATTTGAGAAACCAATATGCTCCATTAAATTACAAATTCCATTTGCATAAGTTTAATCACCATTAGGTTATTCATCCTTCATCAGGCGCTTTACCGTATTAATTAAAGTATTAAGATCGAAAGGTTTTGGAATGAATGATGCTTCCGAGCAAGATAACGCAATATCTGCTGATGTAAAATGGGCACTCATCATCACTACCGGAACGTCTTTTTGTAAAGTACTCAACTCTTTACAAACTTCAATACCGTTGCCATCAGGTAGCATTACATCTAATATAAACAGATCTGGAACATCATCGGGATTTGCAGCCATGAATTTTTCTACATTCTCGAAACTGGTTACCTCGTAATTCTCCAAATTTAGAATCAGCTCAATTACCTGTCTAATGCCCTCGTCGTCTTCCAATAAAAATATTCTCTTAGCCATAATTATCATTTGTGTGTTATTAAACAAGCCATAATCGGGCCTGAAAGTTTTGATTTTATTTGCATATTTAATCTTTTTCAATGTGTGCAGCGCTGATATATTTCGCGTAAATCAGTCATCTTAAGCAGCTATTTAGTTGCTCAGCCTGTCGTGTAATTCGGATTAATCAACAAATATTTAAACCAATCGCTCAGCTATGTGTTAAACACAGGTAACTTAAAGGCTGAAGACGAACATCTTTATTCAACTGAGAAATGATTAGCAAAAAAGCAAGTCTTTTTCATTAGTAAAGAATTAGAAAGTTTTTGGCTACCTGGCATTGAATTTGGCTGTAATACTATTTTAAGTTAAATCCTTTTAGAAATATGTTTAATTTTTTTCCCTTGCTTTACGTACGTTCGGTTTTCATCCTTATTTTCTCCATGTTGATTTTTACTGGTTCAGTAAGGTCACAGGATTCATTAAAAAGAGCGAAGGATTCCATACAGGTGATTCCGGATACCTTACTTTTTAGAATTCAAACTGCACAGGCGGCTATTACAGAAGTTAATGCGGCCAACAAAAAGGGATATGGAGTGCTTGAGGTACAGGAGCGATTGAATATGCTTGCATCAAGTATCGCTTCAGTAAGGAGAGATTTAAATACGGGGAAGCAGAGTACGGAGAACAGGAGCCTGATGAGTTATAAATTAATTCTGAAGGATGTTCAAACTGAACTTTCATCACTTTCGGGTAGGTTGATGAAAAGCAACTCCGAACTACAAAGGATGTCTCAACAGGTAGTTGATCTCAGTGCTGACTCATTGCTTTTGATCGATGACCAGGATGCGCAGAAAGCATTATATAAGCCTCAATTGTCGCAAATTAAATTTCGTTTACAGGATGTGGGCGAGGTTACCGGGAAAAATCTTTCAAAAGTTGGCGAACTACTGGCAAAAGCTTCTTCCATGGGGATTGAAGTAAATGATTTGCAGGTGGCGCTCGATGAGCAGTTGGAAAAGTCAGGTAGAATTGCCGCCAACCGTGAGGTGCCATACATCTGGGCAGCACCATGGAATCTTTTTAGCTTAAGCCAGATCAGTGCAAGGTTGTCAGATGCTTTTTTTGGACAGGGAGAAATTCTTCAATACTTTCTAAACTCCACATGGGATACATGTTTAATGGTGCTGATACTGGTAACGATTTTTTTTGTGTGGGTTCATCGCAATTTCGTTACCTCCAGACGTTTATCGGTTAAACGAAAAATAGGAGAAATCAAATTCGACTATTTAAGGGCCTATCCTGTGATGGCCAGCACTATTGTTTTGCTTTGCATATTGCCCGTTTTTCAGCCAGATGCACCTTCTATATATATTGAATTGGTGCAGCTGGTGCTAATGGTAGTGATTACGATTCACTTGCGAAAAGTTTTATCAAAAAAGGCACTAAATACCTGGTTTTTAATACTAGGCGCCTTTATCTTTCTGATATTTTCTTCCAGCCTGATCAGCGAAGCTTTTTTACCAAGAATAATTCTGTTAAGCATCCATCTGCTTTTTTTACTGCTTGGCATCAAGATGTATCGGTCTGTAAAAATCCCCCAATTCCCTAAAAGGTTTTTTAAAATAGCAACGGCTGTTTTAGTGTTCATGACCGGGCTGGCTATCATTCTCAATATTTTTGGAAGAATTAGTTTGGCCAAAGCGTTTGGATTGGCGGGCGTAATAAGCCTTACGCAGATCATCTCTTTAGCGGTTTTTGCCCAGGTTATGATTGATGCGCTGGAACTTCAGATCAAGATCAGCGCTTGTAATAAAGGTTTTTTCTCCAGGCTTAATCCTGATACCTTAAAATCTAAATTCAAAAAGGTACTGGCCATATTTAGCTTCATCATTTGGTTAATGGTATTATTTAACAATCTGGGTATGACTTCCGGTATAACCAGTTTGATGAATACTTTACTATCTAAAGAGCGAACTTTTGGCAGTATTCATTTCTCTTTGGGCAATGTGGTGTTTTTTGTAGTGATCATTTATATCTCCAATAAACTGCAAAAACACGTACCTATACTTTTTGGCGAGCAACGGATCAGTTTTGATGGCGCAAGTGATCACAAAGGCTCAAAGGTAGCATTGTTTCGATTGATTATCATTGTGATCGGCCTGTTACTTGCATTTACAGCATCCGGACTTCCGATGGATAAACTCACAGTTGTTTTAGGGGCACTTGGTGTTGGTATAGGTTTAGGTATGCAAAATATTGTAAATAATTTTGTTTCAGGGATCATTCTTATTTTTGAGAAACCTTTTAGAATTGGGGATTATGTCGAACTGGCGGATAAGAAAGGGAAAGTTCAGGATATAGGTATCCGGTCGAGCAAATTACTAACGCCCCAGGGGTCTGAAGTAATCATTCCTAACGGAGATTTACTATCCGGAAGATTGGTGAACTGGACGTTGAGTAATGATTACCTCAAATCTGAATTATTGTTTAAAGTTGGTTCTTCGGTTGATATGCAGCAATTACAGGAAATTATTGCCGAGGTGATTAAAGGTTCACCGCATACGGTTACCAATCTTCCACCGGAAATACTTGTTAACAACCTGGCTGCTGATAGCATTGAACTTAAAATTCTGGTGTGGATTAATAATGTTTATGTAGAGGCGGCTTTTAAAAGCGATACGCTACTTCGTTTGATGACCGCTTTTCAGCAAGCAGGCATTAAGCTTGTATAAATTTATAAATTGCGAAAACTAACAAATATGAAAAATCTTGACTTACCAAAATGGACTATTGCCCTTCCAATAATTAGTGCGGTAGCCTATTTTTTTACTGGTGTTGATTCTGGTGTAACCATAAAAGTAATACTTGCTGCGCTTTTAATCGGCAGCGTTTTAGCCTCAGTGCATCACGCCGAAGTAATTGCACATAAAGTTGGTGAACCATTTGGTACCATAATCCTGGCTTTGGCCATCACCACCATTGAGGTTGGTTTAATTGTTTCACTGATGTTAGCAGGCGGCGATAGTACCCGCGAACTGGCCAGAGATACCGTTTTCGCTGCTGTGATGATTATCCTGACAGCGATTGTTGGCATATGTTTACTCAGGGGTGGAATTAAATTTAAAGAACAGCTCTACAAGCTTCAGGGTGTAAATGCGGCTTTGATTACGCTTGCATCTATTTTGGTGCTTACGCTAATTCTTCCCAACTACACATTGAGTGCGAAAGTGGGTGAATACACCATTAGCCAGCTCATTTTTGTTTCGCTGGTATCGCTAGTTTTGTACGGTGGTTTTATTTTTATGCAAACGGTTAGGCACAGAGATTATTTTCTGCCTAAAAATACAAGCTCAGAAGACGAACACATGGAAGCGCCAACTAAACTAACAGCCATCGCCAGTTTGATCTTGTTATTGATCAGCCTGTTTTCGGTTGTTGTGTTGGCTAAGTTACTTTCTAAAGATATTGAGGTGATGGTTATCGATTTGGGTGCACCTCAATCGGTGGTTGGCGTAATTATCGCGGCAATTGTGCTGCTGCCAGAAGGTATGGCCGCTTATCGGGCAGCTAAATCAGATCGGTTACAAACCAGTTTAAACCTGGCTTTAGGTTCTGCATTGGCCAGCATCGGGTTAACGATTCCGGCTGTTGCGGCGGTATCGATCATTTTCGAAATGCCCATTACATTAGGAATTGATATGAGTTCTACTGTTCTGCTGCTGCTCTCGATGATTACCATAATGTTTTCGCTGGCTACAGGAAAAACCAATGTGCAACAAGGGGTTGTGTTGCTGGTAATATTTGCCTCTTATCTTTTTTACACAGTTGTACCTTAAAGAGGGCAACCGGATGGTTTATTTAAAATTATAAATTATACTTGAAGCTTAAGATAAGCATCCTTCGCAATCATTTTTTCCAGAAACAAGCCATAAGCAGGCCATCCAGCTTAAAACCGCAGTTGATACGCCCAATTCAGGATCATCAAGTGTGAAGGAAGATAAAATGGCAATAATCGAAATTCCGGTAGCAAATAAAAATGGGATAAACTTTTTCATATGGATGACTTTGGGAAATCAATTCAAAAATTAATCCATTTTAAGCATTTGAAACAATTTAGTATTCAATATTTCTTTGTCCTGACATTTCTACTTAAAAAGTCAGTTTTTAACTTTTATTGTTCAAATTTCCAATAAGTTAAGTTTTCTGTGGAAATTAAAATAAATCACAGTACCACATCAAAATTTCGCAGGTTTTTTTCAATAATTAAAACCATAAAATGCGTTAACTGGTTATTAATGCAGTATATCACTTTACAGGTGGAACAAATCGAATATTTGGGCATGGAAGATAATGAAGGTAGTTATAATGGTGAATTGGTGGCGGGCTATAACATGATGATGCTAGACTATCTTTTTAATCAGGAAGATCAGTTAATGGCTTATCAGTTGGTAAGGCTAGCCGAAGGAGGGGCATGGCAGGTGCTCTCCGGCGGTTCACCTGTTGCAACACTTACTAAAACCGATGGACGATGGCTGGCGCTTAATGAAGCGAAACTTGATGTGGATAGTATTTGCAAAATTGGTGACTTTATCGATCAGCAAAACTTTAATCGCTTGCCTGCTAAAATCAAACAACACTGGGAAGACTTTGTGGCAGAAGTTTTGGTTAAAAATGATAGTGAATATATAATAGTTACTGTTCCAGGAATTAATTTCACCAGTTTTAAAAGATTTTTTGCTGAATATATAGGGCATCTGGTAGAAGACGAATGGCCGATTGAGTTTAAAGTTTATGATTTCAGTTTCAATGAAGATTTTGTGGTTCGTGTATTTTAAATTAATCAGTGTGTTATTTCTAACCACGATTAGTTGTAAAGAAACTACCCCGTACCTGGTATTTAATATTTAATTTTGTTAGGCTTATAACCAGGTATTTCAATGAAAATTTACTCCCCGCCGTCTGTAGACACTTTAAATACTTTCCACGCTTTACCTGAAATGTACCTGGTTTTATCACCAAGTTTCCATATCCTTACTGCAAGTGATCTTTATTTATCTTCAACTTATCGATCCAGAATGGCAATTGAAGGTAAATATATCTTTGACATCTTTCCGAACAATCCTGATGATTCCGGATTTGAAGCAGTTGAAATACTGAGGGCGGCATTATCTGAAGTGGTTCAAACGAATTCCGCGAATGCCATGCCCATACTTCGATATGATCTCGAAGATTTGAATACTCATCAATTTGTTGAGCGATATTGGAGCATTAGCCACACACCGGTTTTTGATGCAGACGGGCAACTAAGTTATATTATACAGTTGGTAAAAGAAGTTACTGAACTTGTGTTGGAGAGTAACCTGGTGAAGCAGCAAAAGGTAGATCAGCAGAAAAGCCTCATTGAAATTGAACAGCTTAACGGTGAGCGGGAGCTGATGGATAAAAAGCTTACCAAAACATTAAAAGAACTTAGAGAAACAAACCTCTATCTGGAAGAAAAGGTTAAACGTCGTACGGATTCATTGAAGCTTAGCGAAGAAAAATACCGCAACCTGATTGAACAAAGTCCGGTAGCAATGCAGGTTTTTCGTGGAGAAGATATGGTTTTCGAGGTTGTTAATGAAGCAATGTTAACCTTTTTAGGTAAAGAGCCAGATATTATTGGTAAAACTTTATTCCAAGGCGTACCGGAGATTGTAGGGCAGCCGATTGTTGATGTTTTGTATAATGTCTATCGCAACGGAGTTCCATTTGAACTTATGGGAGAGGAGGTTATTTTGGAACGTAACGGCCAGAAAATTGTCGGTTTTTACGATGTAATATATCGGCCTGTTTATGAACTGGGGAAAATATCTGGCGTTTTGGGTATTGCACTCGATGTTACCCACCAGGTAAGTTCCCAACGATCGCTTGCGGCGAGCGAGCAACGTTTTCGTACCATGGCCGAGGCCAGTGATATTTTAATATCAACGAACGATGCGAAAGGAAATTTAAATTATCTGAACCATGCATGGGTAAACCTGACGGGATGGCAAACCAAAGATTTGAAAAATTTTGACTGGTCGTCGTTCGTTCATCCAAATGAACGTGCTGAAGTTGAAGAAATTTTTGCAAGCGCTTTAACAGCCCACTCTTCATTCTTTAATGAATTTAGAATACTTGACAAGGTAGGGAATTACCGTTGGTTACGAATCAAAGGAAATCCGATTTTCGATGGATCGGGAAATTTTGATGGCTTTATTTGCTCAAGTTTAGATGTAACGGAAGAAAAGCAATATTTGTTAGAAATTCAGTCTGTTAATAAAGCATTGATCGAAGCCAACGAAAGTCAATTTCTTATAAATGAAAAGTTGCAGCAGGCTAATAATAAGCTGAAACTAAGCGAGGAAAACCTGCAGTCGGCATTTAATGCAGGGGAACTTGGCAGTTGCAGTTTAGATTTAAAAACCGGTATTGCCGATATGTCGGGTAGATATCGGTCGCTTTACGGTCTTCCCGTAGATGGTGAAATTACCTGGGAAATGGTACTGGAATCTGTTGAGCCGGATTTTATACCTGAGGTAAATAAAGTGTTAGAAAATGCGGTGAAATTTGGTAGTCCGGTTGATAGTACTTACGCCATCCGCCATCTAATAAGCGGTGAACGCAGGTGGATGCGGGTAGTAGGTAAAGTAAACCAGGATATTCATGGCGTAAATGAAAGTGTGTATGCGGTGGTAATGGATGTTACGCCTCAAAAAGAAGATGAACAACGGAAAAATGATTTCATCGCTATGGTAAGCCATGAACTTAAAACACCGGTAACATCAATAACAGGTTATTTGCAAGTATTGCAGCGTTTGTTCAAAAACACCGGCGATGATTTTACCGGTTCAGTGCTCGACAAGATGGGTCGGCAGTTAACCAAAATGACTACCATGATTAACGGCTTTTTGAATGTTTCCCGGCTGGAATCTGGAAAAATTCACCTCGATCGGCAACGCTTTAATTTTGCTGAACTTTTAGCTGATATCGAAGATGAGTACAAACATATTGTTTCCACTCATAACATCCAGTTCACTTCGTCAGAAGAGATCATCCTGATCGGCGACCGCGATAAAATTGGACACGTTGTAAATAATCTCATTAGCAATGCGGTGAAATATTCACCAATCCATTCCAAAATATTATTGTCTTGCACAAAAGCTAACGATACACTTACCTTCAGTGTGAAGGATGAAGGTGAAGGTATTCCTGAAGAAGACCTACCGCATTTGTTCGATAGATACTACCGGGTTCAGAATGTGGAAGCCCGCAATATTGCAGGATTTGGAATTGGCCTTTATCTCTCAGCAGAAATTATTAAAAGTCATTCTGGGGAAATATGGGTAGAGAGTGTACGCGGTGAAGGTTCAACGTTTTATGTGTCTTTACCACTTAACTCCTGAGCAATGCACCGCCCAATATTTCCCGGAATTTCTTTTAAATGTTCATCAATGTGACTATTGCATTATCGTACTGATTAAATCATTTCAATTGTACATCTTCAATAATCTCGGTAAAATTATCAATCTCAAAAGGTTTCTCTAAATAAGCATCGCAGTATTCTTTTAAACGCTCAGGCTGAATTACCAGAGCACTTGTTACCACAAGTTTGATGTGTGAAGTTTTTGAATTTGATTTTAATTCTCTACAAATATTAATTCCATCTTCATCTCCAAGGTGCACATCAATAATGGCAATGTCTGGCTGAAACTCTTCCACATCGTTTTTCCAGTGGCGGGGAGAAGAAATGGGAAGTACGTGATAAGAGTCTTTCAAAATTGTGGTCATTACGTTCAAAATGTCAATGTCATCTTCAATAATTAAAACTTTACGCATGTGTGGGACTGATTTTTTATTTTCTAAATTTCTTTGATGTAAAACCTCAAACAGCAGCTAAAATCTAGGAAATTCCCTATGAAAAGGTAAAAAAATGGCTGAGATGAGTGCTCCATTTAGTTTTATAGGGATTTTAGTTACAAAGGTTTTCGATTTTATAAGTATAAACATCTTTTACTTATTTTGGTTTGTTGATGATGAGAAACTTCAATGTTTATCGCTAATCAAAAGATCCAATGTTTTATAAATATTACTTTTAAAGGAATTTAGTTATCGCCTAGTGGAAAATAATTGCTTTATTTCTTATATACATTTAATTTGTACTGGTAAGTTGCCAGAAAATAACGGCGAAGGATATTCCGATCAGATATGCCTATTGCGTTATTAAATGCGTAACGATTTATCGAAATGTTTTGATCAAATAAATCATAAACCGAAAGCTTGAGCTGCCCGCGATCTTTTTTCAGCATTTGAATGGAAAGCGCAAGGTTAAGTTGATGTGAACTACGTTGAAAACCCTGCCCAATTTGAGGATTGTAAAAATACGTATAGTTAGCATCTAAAATAATCCTTTTTGGCCACCTCAGGCTAAATTCTCCACCGGCAGAGTGGGTGTAAGTATTCACTTTTGCAAAATCTACATCTTTGTAGCGGGTCATCTGTTTATAGAAATCATATTTAGCATTCAGGCTAAGCAAGTCGCCATAATTCAGATTGATGTTTTCTCCAAAACCAATATCCAGTGAATTTTGAAAACCTTCATCAGCGTTAAGGATAAAAGGCCTTTGGTTAAGGTTTGCTCTTGCCGAGGTATTTAAACCAACTTGCCACTTCTGCGATTTTTTAAACTGCTTACCAACACTCATTCCCAGATAGCCATTTCTGTAACCACCACGGTTAACAAAACTGGCTACAGTAGCGCCAGCGCTATTCACATTACTACGTTGCAAAACACCGTTATTACTAAAAATATAGCCAGAATATAAATTGAAATTAATCTGCTTGGAAGGGATGTATTTGTATACATTTAGATTTAATGTGCGTACCAGGTTTGCCCTTAAATCAGGGTTTCCTATAGCCGTGTATAACTGGTTATATTGGCGGGCAATGGGTTGCATCTGTGAAATTCCGGGAAGGTCTAAACGCTCATCATAACTCAGTGAAAAACTTGGTGCATCAAACCTGAAGGATGGATAAAAGTTATAATATTTACGATTGATATCTTCATAACCGAAATTAAATTCATTACGTACATCCTGATATTCTCCCTTAACAGATACCCTTAAGCTATAATCTTTAGTGATTTTATAAAACAACTGCGGACGAAGGCTTTGAATGAAAACATTATGCTGTAAATCGTTACTTAGGTTGGTAAGAAAAAAATCGTAGAGCATTGTAGACGGATTGTATTCGAATGTACTCTCCAGATCCATATTGCTGTAAAAACGTGTTCCGGAATTCAGCTCCAATGTTAGTTTTTTGCTTAAGGGATAATTGTAAGTTACAGACAAATCCCCTGAATTGGATTTGTTCCAGCTCTCTCTAAATCGATCCTGTGTTTCTGATCTCACTTCCGTAGAAAAAGATTCGAGGCGGAACTTATTAAAATCTTCATTATTGTTACTGTTCAATTGCAGGGAATGTGTAATATTAATCGATTCTCCTTTTTTCTTTAGCCTTCGGTAGTACATAAAGTTATGTGAGAAACCACTATTATTAGCATTTGAAGTATTAAGCCCGGCGCTTTCACTTAAACGGGGTAACAAGGAGTTAGAACTGCTATTACTATTTTCGTTTCTGTTATTTTGATAATTGAGGTTTAACTTTGGCTCATATCTGATGCGCATCATCGTGTCAGGAACCCATTCCACCAAGCCGCCTATAGCATGTTTATTACTTTTATTATTGCTCATATTTCTGGAGTTATTAATTAAAGTAGTATTCGCTACAGTTTGCTCGATATAATTTGTTCCATTGTAAAGGTTGTCGCTGTGGGTGAAAAAATAAGTAAGGTTAAGCTTAAGTTTTTTGCCATAGTTATTGTTGATGTTAACACCTCCCGAAGCCACACTTTCAATGCCACCATAACCCCGGCCACCAAAAGTGCCATCATAGATTTGTCCGCCACCGCCAGACCTGTCGAAACCACCCATAGTATATAATTCCTGACCGGAAAAACCAGTGCGGTTCAAGTTATTGGCCAAACCAATTAAACTTACCTGGAGCGTATCTCTGAAATTGCTTAAGATTCCTCCTGCTTCATAACGATCTCGGCTTCCGCCACCGGCATAAACTTTGCCCAACGTACTTTTCTTAATCTTACTTTTTAGTTTCAGGTTAATAATTTTGCTCACTTCTGAATTACTCACCAAATGATCAGGATCGTTCTCCCGGTCATCGTAAACCTGAATCTTCGCAACCAAATCTGCATCCAGGTTTTTTGTGGCCACTTTAGGATCATCGCCAAAAAACTGTTTTCCGTCAATTAGCAACTTACTTATCGATTTTCCATTGACCAGAATCGAACCATCAACATTTACCTGTACACCAGGTAGCTTTTTCAACAGTTCTTCAACTACTGCATTAGGCCTGGTTTTAAAGGCTTCAGTGTTAAATTCTATGGTGTCTTTTTTAACTGTCACCGGTGATCTTTCACCCGAGATGATCACATCCATTAAGGTATTACCAGATAAGTAGATGGTTTTTAAATCTGTAATTAATTCTTTTTGTAAATGCAGGTTTTGGCGGATGGTGTTATAACCTACAAAAGAAATGATGATTTTGACAGGTTTATCCACGGCGATACCAGACAGTTTGAAGGTACCATTTTTATCAGTTAAAGTATAAGATACCAACGAAGTATCTTTCGCATTAACAACGGCTACAGTGGCAAATTCCATTGGTGCTTTGGATGCAGAATCGGCAACAATTCCTTTAACAGTTGTTTTGTTTTGCGCCAAAGCCTGCAAGCAAATGAATGCGAGGAGCAGCGAGAAAATTGATTTGAGCATTTAGATGTTGATGAGAGGTTAAGGGGTTTGTTTAGTTAAATGTTAACAGCTCAACACCATTTCCAATTGGATATCCGATGTTGAGCGATGTTAAAACGATTTACCAAGATAAATAAAATATTGAAGACTGCTTCTCAGGTAGGAAATTGCAATGAAAAAGATTTGTTACAAGAATAAAATTAGTTACAGCGAGAAAGGTCAGTTAGCAACAGGTGTTACTTTGTGGCTGCAGAACAAAGAAGATCATCCCGATCGACTAAAATACGAACGGGATGATATTGCAAAATAGTTAGGGTTGAGATATTAAAGAGGACATAGCACTGCGCTACAGATTGGTTTGTTTCAGCAATCCATCAATTTCCGCATTGAATGCGCTTACAAAATCAGTGTAATATTTTCCAGTTGCGGGTCCGCTGTAACCGGTATGGATTTGCGCAACCTCGCCTTTTTTATTGATGATGATCATCGTTGGGAAGGATAAGAAATTATTCAGACCCGGAAGTGACTCAGCAACTTGCTTTTTATCAGGTTTACCTGCAATTACCTGATCATATTGAATGTCGAACTTATCACGAAATCTGCCTAATGCTTTTTTTACATACGCTGAATCAAGCTGGCGCTCGTAGTGGATACCAACAACCTCTACGCCACGGTTCCGGTTTTCCTTATACCAAGGCGAAATGAATGATGCCTCATCCACACAATTAGGGCACCAGGTACCGGTAATGGTTAATATCACGACTTTGTTCTTAAATTTATCATCCGTTAATGAAATTTTCTTGCCATCTACATCGGGGAGAGAGAAGTTCAGCGTTTTATAGCCCTCTTTCAAAAACGTTAATTTGGTAGCATCGGGGAGGGCCGCATTCTCGTTTTGTTTTCCGGTGAATGGCGTATTTCCTCTTGCACTCACTGCTTCTCCCTGAATTGTTCCATCTTTTGAGAATGTACCCTTATAGTAAGATGGGCTGGAACCTATAAAACCCGAAAGGTAAAATTGATTTCCATCTACACTGCCTTCAAGATAACGGGAATCGCCGGTGATGCGGAGAAATGTACCTGTAATTTTATTTCCTATCTGTTTGAAAAGTCCGACGGCATTTTCATTTTTGCCATCTTGTGATTTAAATACAATATCATACTTTCCGGAAAAATCCGCATCAGGTGTTTGATCATTTGTTTTGAAACGATATTGATTCGCTTTGCTGGCTGACAGCGGAAGTGCTTTGCCAGATCCATCTTGTTTTTTCAATACACCCACAAGTGAATCCTTCTGGATTTTAAAAGCCAGCACATTGTCGAACTGATCGAGGTTAATCCATAATGAATCACCTTTCTGTTTTACAAATCCGCCGTCGAAGCTTTCATTGGCATTTAAAAAACTGAGGTAGGGTTGCCCGTTTTTATTTTTTATTTCAAAATTAAAAGGAACGTCAACGCCAGGCTTTAGGTTAAACACACCTCTCCAAATTCCACTCGCCTGGAAGGTGTTTTGGAACTTTAGGTTTTTTGTGTATGTTTTAATCTTTGTTTGGGCGGCAACTTTCTGGGTTAACAATCCGGCTATTAGTATTGCAATATATTTTATTTTCATGGGATGATGTTCAATTGAGAAAGCAAATGTAGACATGATTTTGGCTAAGAAAAAAATATTTCAATAAAATCTATAGAATTTGTAGACATTATGATTTTTATATTATCTTTGCGCCAGTTATTTTAAAATACTTATCAAGAAAGGTGGAGGGAATGGCCCTGTGAAACCTTAGCAACCAGCCCTCAGGGTATGGTGCTAATTCCATCCCAGAGTTGTTTGGGGTAGTTAAGTCAGTTGAAGGCCAAATCATTAATCATATATGAGAGCACTCCTGATTTACAGGAGTGCTTTTTTTGTAGGCTGATTTTGCACAATTGATAAGTATTGATCTATCAGAAAAAATAAATGAAAAAGACTAACGAGCAAAAATTTACCCAGTTCAACAATTTTAACATGTATTGGCGAGGCCGAATGTGTAAGAGTATGTGTTTGAATTAAATTCATCATATACCATCTCCAACTAAAATTATCAATATCAAGGTGTTTAAAAAAATCGCTAAAAGCGGGGTGGAATTGCTTTGCCTATATTTTTCACATCAGTTTTAACTAATCATCAATTTAACCTATTATGTTTAAAAAAATTAAGCTACCGGCAATACTGTTTTTGCTATTGCTTTCACCATTCGTTCGAGCACAAAATCTTGCAATTTCGGGCACGGTAAAAAGTTCATCAGGAGAAACGCTGCCTGGCGTATCTATTTTTGTAAAAGGTACTAAACAAGCGGTAACAAGTAACGGAACAGGAAATTTTTCCATTACTGTTGCGGGCAAAAGCACTTTGGTATTTTCTTACATCGGCTTTGCCACGAAAGAGGTAGAGGTATCAGAAAATAATAAAGTGCTGGATGTGGTATTAAATGAAGGCGATAATGCATTAGATGAGGTAGTCGTTACCGCATTAGGCATATCCCGACAAAAAAAATCTCTAGGTTATGCGGTTCAGGAGCTCAAGGGGGAGAGCTTGACAGAAGCCAGGGAAAGCAATCTGGTAAATGCACTGGCAGGAAAAGTTGCCGGTGTTCGCGTAACCAACAGCCAGGGCGATATGGGGTCTTCCCGGGTGGTTATTCGTGGTGAAACTTCCATTTCAGGAAATAACCAGCCGCTTTTTGTAGTGGATGGGATTCCTGTGGATAATTCACAACTCAATTCAGCTGGCGCAAGAGATTATGCAAACACCATTTCAGATATCAATCCAAACGACATCGAATCGATCAGTGTGCTTAAAGGACCAAATGCTGCTGCATTGTATGGATCGAGAGCGGCGGCTGGAGTTATCATTATTAAAACCAAATCAGGAAAATCAAAAAAGGGCTTAGGGGTTACTTTTAATTCTAACGGGGTTATTGAAAGTTTACTTACCCTCCCGAAATATCAGGATGTTTTTGGCCAGGGATCTGAAGGTAAATTCAGCTATGTAGATGGTAAAGGTGCTGGTACAAATGATGGCGTGGATGAGAGCTGGGGCCCGAGAATGGATGGCAGATTGATTCCTCAGTTTTTTTCTAAAGGGGTGGCTGTTCCATTTGTGGCCAATCCTGATAATGTGCGTGATTTTTTTGAAACCGGTTATTCGCTTTCGAATGGTATAGCTGTTGAAGATGCCGGAGAGAAATTCGATTATCGCTTATCTTATAATAACCTAAAACAGGTTGGCGTGGTGCCAAATTCTGGGCAAGACAAAAATTCATTCGCTTTAAATACTACGTTAAGGATTACACCAAAATTAACCCTTACGGCCAATGCAAATTACAGTAAACTTGGTTCAGACAATCTGCCTGGAACGGGTGGTTCACGGTCGACAAGCACCATGCTTCAGTTTACCTGGTTTGGAAGGCAGGTTGACATCAACCAACTGAAAAACTATCTCGACGAGAACGGGAATACTTTCAACTGGAACAACAGCTATTATAGTAATCCATACTGGGTGGCTTATGAAAATACGGTATCACAAAACCGAAACCGGATCATTGGAAATATCGGGCTGAATTATAAAATTACTGACGGGTTAAATTTCAATTTCCGTTCAGGAACAGATTATTACAACGATCGTCGTAAAATCAGAATTGCATATGGCACCAACGGAACCCCGTTTGGATCATACAGCGAAAGTGCCTTTACCGTAAATGAAAACAATACCGATGCAACGCTGAACTATACCAAACAGCTTAATGATGATTTCAGTTTGGAGGCTTTGCTTGGAACAAATATCCGCTCAAGATATATCGAACAAAATGATCAAAGTGCCCCACGACTTGCAGTTGCGGGTTTATACACGTTAAGCAATTCGAGAGATCCACTGACTTCCTCTAATAATTACAGTAAACTAAAATCATATAGCGGTTACGCATCGGCACAAATTGGATTTAGAAATTACCTTTTTGCAAATATAACCGCCCGTAACGACTGGTCATCAACGTTGCCGGCGCAAAACAGATCTTATTTTTATCCATCATTCAACGGAAGTTTGGTATTGACGGAAGCCTTTGACATCAAAAGCGATGTGTTGGATTATGCCAAAATTCGCGGAGGTTGGTCTAAAGTAGGTAAGGATGCCGATCCGTATCGTTTGATTAACACTTTTTCTTTCAGCGCTCCGTTTGGAAGCAATCCTCAACTTACAGCATCCACTACAGATTTGAATCCTGATTTGAAACCTGAAACCACCACATCATCAGAATTGGGAGCAGAGGCAGTTCTATTTAAAAAACGCCTTCGTTTTGATGTGAGTTTATATAATACAAACAGTTACGATCAGATTTTAAGTGTTGATGTGAGCCAAAGTACAGGTTTCAGATCTAAATTGCTGAATGCTGGAAAGATCAACAATAAAGGTATAGAAGTTCAGCTGGGAGTTACACCAGTTAAAAAACAACTCACCTGGGATATTGATGTGAATTATGCGGCAAACAGAAGTAAGGTAATCGAATTAGATAAAGCGGGTTTATTGCAAAATTATGTAGTGGCAACCAATTCTGCTCAGGTAATTGCAGCTGTTGGTCAACCTTACGGAACACTTTTTGGAAATGCATTTCTAAGAGATGGCAACGGAAATATCGTAGTGAATGCAACTGGTGCACCACAAACAGATCCTACCAAAAGGGTTTTGGGTAAATATACACCAGATTGGATTGGAGGCATATCAAATACTTTCACTTATAAAGGCGTTAGTTTAGGTGTTTTAATTGATGCCAGCTTTGGTGGATCGATTTACAACGGTACTTATGCAACAGGAACTTACACAGGCGTTTTGGCCTCAACTTTACCAGGCAGAGCGGCAGAATTTGGTGGGATTTCCTATTACTATCCGGGAAATGTAAAAGCAAACGGAACAGTAAGATTGGCTGATGGTGCTGCGGCGCCAGCAGGTGTAACTGTTTACGACGATGGTATCATATTCGATGGCGTAACAACCGATGGAAAACGCAATGAAAAAATACTTCCTGCACAAACCTATTACAAATCGTTTCGTACCATTGATGAGGCCAATATATTTGATGCTTCATACGTAAAACTCCGCGAAATTAAATTGAGTTATAATCTTCCTGCAAAATGGGTTCGGCCGTTAAGTTTGCAGGGCGTTTCGGTGTCGCTAGTAGGTAGAAACCTGGCCATCTTACATCGCAATGTAGCCGATATTGATCCGGAAGTAGCCTTTAACACTGGCAACGGCCAGGGGTTAGAAAGCCTTTCGAATCCAACTACCCGTACTTATGGTATCAACTTAAATATCAGATTTTAATCCTATCCCCATGAAAAAGAAATTTCTATATATCACTGCTTTTGTTTCGCTTTTAGCAGCATCATGCAGTAAAGAACTCGATGAAGTAAACATCAATCCGAATGCAACAGAAAATGCACAACCCGATTATTTGCTTACGGCTGCAATCAAAAATACAGCCGATGCGTATTGGGGAACTACGAATAATATGAACTCCAGTTTGCTTTTTGTGCAGCATTGGGCAAAGGTTCAATACACCGAAGAAGACCGCTTTATTTATTCAAACAGTAGTTTTACCTCTTTATGGTCTACGCTGTATTCTCAAAGTATCACCGGTTTTAACAAAATTATCGAAATTGGAAATACCACTGCTCACCCGAATTATCGTGGGGTGGCTCTAACGCTAAGATCCTGGTCGTTTCTTTTGCTTACAGATGCTTATGGCGATATTCCTTACAGTCAGGCAGGAAAGCTAAACGAGTTTATTACACCCGCTTATGATAAACAAAAAGACGTTTATTTCGGTTTGTTGGAAGATTTGAAAACTGCTAAAAATACGCTTGATCCTGCTGGGAAAGCGATTACAGGCGATATTATCTACGGCGGAAATATCACCAAATGGAAAAAGTTTGCCAATGCCTTGAGGCTGAGAATCGCTTTAAGAATTGCAGATAAAGAGCCAGCTAAAGCGAAACAAGTATTAGATGAGATTAAGGCTGATGGCGATTTATATATTAGTGATAATGCTGATATTGCTCAGTTGATTTATCAGATCTCTCCACAACAAAATCCTGTGAGTGCACAATTTGATACCCGTGATGATTATCGGATTAGCAAAACCATTGTTGATAAATTGTTTGTACTGAATGATCCACGTTTGCCAATTTATGCCAGTAAAACACAAACTGCAACCCCTCAGGAATATATCGGTTTACCGAACGGATTAACAAATTCAGAGGCCAGTAATCTGGGGTTCGCAAGAACCTCAAAACCGGGAGCCTATTTTTTAACGCCGCAATCTCCAGCTGTAATTTTCAGCTATGCGGAATTATTGTTCGACAGGGCAGAGGCTGCTGCAAGAGGCTTGACAACAGAAAATGCTGCTGAACTTTATAAGCAGGGTGTAACAGCCTCGTTAAAACAGTTTGGCCTGTCAGATGCTGCTGCAACCACTTATCTTGCACAGGCATCAGTTCAATATGATGACGCAAATTATAAAAAATCAATTGGTGAGCAAAAGTGGCTGGCACTGTTTGGTCAGGGTTTGGAAGCCTGGGCAGAGCGTCGCCGCTTAGATTATCCACAGCTTTCGGCATCAGTAAATACAGTATTGAATGGCCAGATTCCGGTGCGTTTCATTTATCCCGGAACGGAGCAATCGTTAAACGGACAAAGTTACAAAAACGCGGTGGCTAGTCAGGGTGCTGACCTTTTAACCACAAAGCTTTGGTTTGATGTGAATTAACAGCGCTTAAAACAATAGCTAAAAGTGCCGCTGGAATTTATTTCAGCGGCATTTGTTTTTATGATGTAGCTTTGAATTTGCTTTTTTTTGTTCATGAACCTAAAAAATTGCAAATTGCAGAAGATTGTAATTCGATGCCAATGGCGAATGGCTTTCTGAAAATAAGAACTAATTAATCATTCCAAGCAAACGTATTAATGGAACAAAATATAAAACAACCAGAAAGTGTTGAAGCGCTAATTAAAAGAAAAGATCTGTTAAAAGGGGTGATGTTGGGTTTGGGTCTGGTGTATCTTGTCGCGTTTGGCATCCTGATCTATCTAGCGGTTACAAAAGGATTAAGTAAGGTTTCAATTGCACTTATACCGATATGTTTATCTCCATTAACATTACTTCCCTTAATACTCAATTTCAATTCCTTGAAAAAGGTGATCGCTTCAAGAAAAGCCTAGATCGTTTTTAGCTTGCCAAGTTTACTAACTTAATTGGCGGGTAAATAACGTTCTACACGGCTCGCAAAATCATTTAAATCAAAAGGTTTATTGATAAAATCTTCGGCAGTACATTTTGCCTTAACAGCGTTTAAATGATTATTTGCCGACATCATCATCACGGGAATATCATGTGTTTTGATATTCGTTTTCAGCTGACTGCAAATATCAATTCCATTTCCGTCAGGTAGCATAATGTCTAGGATGACCATATCTGGAATGCTTTGCTGCATTTGTAGCCAAAAGTCGCTGGTATTTCGGCAAGCTTTCACCTCATACAATTCTTCAGTAAGCAAAAACTCGATAATCTCTCTGATACTTGGATTATCCTCTACAACATATATGCACTTTTTCATACGCTTTATGTTTTGTATACAGGTTTAACGGCTATCGTTATCAGATGTTTAGCTAAGTTTTTCACACCATACGAGTTATTAACTTTTTGCGGAATCAAATAGAAATAAAGCAAACTTTTGTGGCGCTTTTACAGTTGATTAATAACATCATTTATTAAAGCCATGAAAAATATTAAAACAGCATTTGCATTTCTTTTAACAATCTCTTTAGGAACTAATTTATCCGCACATGATATTTTAGGAGGAATACAAATTCAGCCTAAATCGGGCATGATACAGGAGGTTTTACCACCTGAAGTATTTATGAATCAAGCTTTGCTTTATGGATTAAAGGCGACGCAGATGAGTGGGATAGCAGCGCAAAATGGAAGTCCGAAATTGAAGGGTTTTGCCCAAACGGTACTTGACGCACATGCTCAGGCCAATACAGAACTTTTAGCGTTAGCCAAAAGTAAAAACATCACTTTAACAGCAAGTAAAAATGAAGAAGGGCAAAGACCAGACGGCAGGGTTGATTCGGCTCCAACAACATTGCAGGATACATCTAGAAACCAAAATCAGGGAGAAGCCGGAAATACCGGTCAGGCAAAAGGTGTCATGTTAAATGGATTTGCTATGCTTCGCAATGCTGATATTCAACAATCAGTAAATAAGTTAAAGGATGCCAAAGGGCAGGATTTTGATCAGGCGTATATTGCTTCCAGTATTCAGGATCACCAGAATTTAATTGTACTTTTTGAAGCAGGTTCAAAATCATCTGATGCTGCGGTAAAGAAATATGCTAGAAAATATCTTCCTAAATTCAAAACACATTTAACGCAGCTAAATGCTATGGCAAAGGCAAAATAATATTCAAGGCAGTTAACCAACTGCCTTGAATATTAAGAATTAGTTATGAGAAGCATCGCTTTCAAAGCCAAAAATTGCTAAACGTGCCGGCTTAGCAGAAACTTTATGTTTTGCTGTTACAGCAAAAGTTGATAGATTGATTTGATGTACCTCACCCAACGCTGGCATCGCGATGTAGGCAAATTTGCCAGTTGCTTCTAGAACAGGCTTATAAGTATCTGTGCTCGATGTTGCAGAAATCACCGACCCTTCTTTTTTCAATGTGCCGGTGGTTAAATCATATACTCTTAGTTTTCCATCTAGCGTCAAAATCAATAAGTTTTTTCCTGCAAAATCAACTTTGCATTGAAAGGCATCAGCTCCGCTGTAAATGGGGGTTATTTTATCCGTTGCAATATCTATTAAGTAAGCACCTTTTGTTGCTACATATCCAATAAACTTTTTCGCCGATTCTGCGTAATAAATACTGGCCAACCTAAACGCACCAAAACCATCAGGATTAGGAATTAACCTTTGCTCACCTGTAGATTTAACTATCAAAACACCTCCGGCGGTTGCCGCAGAACTGCTAAAGCCACCAAATACTGCGTTTGTTCCATCACTTGCATTACCATGTATGGCGCCAATTTCAAGCGTAGAAGCATAAACGGTTTTACCTGTTTTATCGATTATGAGCACCCGATTTGGAGATGCTCCGGAAACTGCTGTTGATGTTACGGCATAGGTTCCGTTTGTAAACTGTGCCATTGCACCGTGATGGGGTAACAAACCTGCATTAACAGTGGCAAACTTTGCTCCGGCAGTATTAAAATCGCTCTCTACGGCCCGGCTCAAAGTTCCATCTCCATCGTTAAAGATTAAACTCTCATTGGCTTTGGTTTTAAAATGAGTTGGCTTGATGCCTGTAGCAGTAATGTTTGCCCATTTCGGATTATTTAGCACATCTATATGGTCTACGTGAGAAGCAAGGCCGCTATCAAAAACTTCCACTAAATTTTGTGCCCCATAAAGCACTGTAGCATATCTGCCTGAGGATGTCGCGTAAAGATTAGCTAAAGGAAATTTAGCATCGAAAGCAGTTACTGCCGCGGTTGATGGATCTACCAAAGCAAGCTTGTTCGATGTCTCATCTGAAGTAAGCAACCTTACATACTTAAATTCTTTGGTCGTTGTTGTGGGTGTTTCTTCAGGTTGTGCGCTGTCTTTTTTACAAGCTGCAAATGCAGCAGCAACAGCAACAATCATTGCTGCTTTTTTAAAGTTGTTTTTAGATAACATTAGGTTTGATTTTTATTGATTAATTAATTTTTATACTAATTCCTTTGATGGTTTGCCATCCTGCTTTATCCGTTACTCTGATTAAAAAATGATAATCGCCGGGATCAATATCTGCAGGTACATTTACTGAGGCCGTGGCTTCATAATTTCTTTGCCCTGCCGGGATACTCACCTCTCTGATGAGCAGAAAAGGCTTTACGGGAGCTTTGATGGCTTCCATATTGCAACTATTTACTTCGGTACTGTGTGAATGATGATCAAAATTGTGATGAATATCGATGCTCATTGATCCCAATTCAACATTGTCGCTTACCTGGGTTTTAAACGTAAATGTTTCTCCACGTTTAATTACGCTGCATTGCTGCGGAAAAGAAGTGGCGCTTGAAATAATTTCAGGGTAGGTAGTGTCAATGTCTTCCGTTTCCTTTTTACAATTACTGAGCAATAAAACGGATAATGCACATAAGCCAATAAAGCCTGTTTTAACTGGATTGAATTTATTTTTCATAATTATTGATTTACTTGTCGAAATGTTCTTCAAATTGATTTTCTTTACCCAACTGATCTACAATTTTCAGGTGAACATGATAGTGGCCTTTAGGCGCAGCAGTAACATCCAGATGTTTATGAAAGTTATAGGTGCTTAAACCCACCATGGCAGCATCGGTAAAAAGGAAATCTTTTTCCCATGCAGCACCATGAACTTCAACTTCAATTCTGGCAATTTTGTTAATCGCAGCAACTGTGGCTTCAACATGCAGATCATTTCCAGCAGCATTCAAACCCACCTCAGATCCTGTAGCGCTAGGCAGTGTTGGATCGTATTTGATTTCCAGATCGCTGGTGATTTCAGTTGTTCTCCCCAACAGATCAGTTACTTTAATTGTTACGATGTAACTACCGAGTGCAGCATTTGTGGGTACATCAATATGTTTATGGAAATTTGCATTCTTTACATTTGCAAAGCCTTCAGTATATTTTTGGTTGAAGTTCCATCCAGTACCTGCTTTCGGTTTAATATTTAAATCAACGCTGGCTAAGTTACTCGCAGCAAAAAGATCGGCTTCGAAATGAATGTCGGTTCCGGGATAGGCTGTTTTATTGTTATTCATGCCCACCTCCAAATTTGTAATCGTTGGCAGGTCTGTAATCACTTCATCTTTTTTACAGGCGGTAAATGTTGCTGCCGTAATCAGCAGGGCTAAAAGGGGTTTTGTAATTTTGTTCATTGTTGATGTTTTTTTTGTTGATGGGTGTAATTAAACTGTATTATTTTCCAAAAGGGATTTTTAACGAAAGCACAAGATTTCTTCCTGCTTCAGGAAGCTCGATAAGGCGGTAAAAACTGGTATGGTTGAGATATTTTGTATTAAACAGATTTTGAACTTGAAGGCTTAACTGGAGCGGATTGCCATACAAGGAAAGCTTTGTGCCGGCTTGTATATTTACTATCTGGTAACCAGGAGTTTTCTTTTCTGGTGGAACAATATCATCCTGTTTACTGGTTAAGCGGCAATCGATGGAGAAATAAGTATTAGACAATTGCCTGCCTGTTTTCGGAGAATATGTTAAATTGATCAGGGCAGAAGCGGGTGGAGAAAAAGGTAACGTAAAACCCTTTTTATTTCCTGATAGCTGCTTAGCCTGTAAAATTTCTCCTAAGAACTGCGTGCTTAAGTTTTTAAAAATTTCATATTTAAGCTGAAGCTCGCCTCCAAATCGCTGTACACTACTTTGTGCGTATTCGAAAATTTGATTGCCGGCACCATAAGCATAATCATGTCCGGAGGTCGGATTTAAATAAATGTAATTCGGGAAATAATTGTAAAACGGACTTAACTGAACAGACCAGCGCTCATCATTCCAGGCCAGGCTCAAGTCGGCTTGATATGATTTTTCTGGCGATAAATTTTGATTTCCTTTCTCATAACTGAAATAGTGATAATTTACGCCATTTGCACCAAGCTCTTTAGCGATCGGCATCCTGAAACTCTTGCCCAGGTTAAACTTTAAACCAAATTTTTCAAGATTGTAGTTTAGTCCTGCAGACCATACCAAACTGTTAAATGTTCGATTTAAATTAGCGGCACGTTGCAGGTTTTGCTGTGTTACCAATCCGTTTATTGTAATCTCTGATGGAAACCAATCGTTGTACTGAAACATCTTGATTTGTCCGCGATCATAACGTAATGCACCATGTAGTAGTAAATTATCATTGATCTTAAATTTATCGTAAACAAAAGCTCCTATTGTTTTCTGGTTGAAAGCCGGAACCAGAAAACTCCATCCATTAATGTCGTTTGTTTGAACCTCCGCATTTATTCCGACAGATAGCTCATGTGCATTAATTGTTATCCTATCTCGTAAATTGCCTGAATAAACAACTTTATTAAATTCTCTTTCCAGATCGATGGGGATTGGTAAAGTAGCGGGATAAGTTGAAGGCATAAAACCATGATTTACATATTGGCTAAATTCCTGTCTGTAATTTTTCTGATAACCTAATTCAAATTCGATTTTCTGATTCGGCAACTGATAGCTGGTTCGGTTAATCAATTTAAAATGGTTAACCGATTGATAAGGATGTAAAATATCTCTGTTTGAACTGTCGTGAAGATCTTCATTTACACGCCGGGGTTCAAGTCCATGTGCATTGGCAAAGAAGCCGCTTTTGGCAACAGTATTGCTGAGGTAAAATACGGATCGGAACTTTTCGCCAACATATCCTGTATTGAAATGGATTCCCGTCTCACGCCCTGCGGTATTGCGTAAATGATTTTGGTATAATTTTACGGCATAATCGTATACAAAAACTTGATCTGTGGGTACGCGATAATCGCCGTAGTTCTGATAAGTAAATCGCGAATCGAAAAACCACCTTTTGTTTCTGCCATAAATGTTGGTTGATGTACCATAAAGATTGTTGTTGCTTTTCGCAATTAAATCGATTGAGCCGCCAATGCTGTTCAGCGGTGGAATAGATACCGGAAGAATATCGATAACACCTCCAATGGCATCAGAGCCATAAATAAATGAGGCAGAACCTTTAATCAATTCAATTTCGCCGGTAGCAAATTGGTCGATTTCCAGCCCGTGATCGGCGCCCCACTGTTGCCCTTCGTGTTTAACACCTTTATCAACCACTACCACCCGGTTAAAGCCTAAACCTCTTATTAATGGTTTTGACTGCCCAGAACCAATGCCGATAGTTTTAATTCCCGGAAGGCGTTCTAAGCTTTTCATCAGGCTACCACCTAGGTTTCTTTGAATAAAATCCTGATTCACAATTTCAATGTTCATCGATTCTGCTTTCCTGCGGTCCTCAACATGCTCATTTTTTATGGTAACATCATTCAGTTGCCTGATTTCTTTATTAATTGACAGATTTTTAACTACATGCTGACCATTGATTTCAATTTTACTTATGGTTTTGCTATACCCAACTGCACTGGCTATTAATTGATAGGAGCCTTTAGGTAAGGCTTCAAAATTGAATTTACCACCGTCATCAGTTATGGTTTTGTACGGAGTATTTTCAATATAAACCGTGGCATGTTTTACTGGTGTTTGGCCATTTAAAACCGTACCGCTAAGTTGAAATTGTTGGGCATACAATTGTTTAGCCCCAATAAGGCAGAGAAATAAAAAAAGAATTTTACGCATTACAAATGGCCGGAGCCAATGGCTAAGTGATCAGCACAATCAGGTTAATTGCAGCTCATCGCATTAAAAATTAAAGGAAATGATCTAGGAAGATGGCTAAGTGCCAATGGGGCTTGTTAGGCGATTGCAGGCGGACCCTTATTGGTAAAGCCTTGCAGCGTGAATTTATAGTTGCCTACAAATACGCCAGTATTGCTTACATTTCCTGTTGGAAGAGGAAAAGAGATAGAAAAGGGTAGTGGAAGCACGATATCTTTTCCATGTTTGTGAAAAATGTAATCGCAAACGGAACATTTTTCAGAAAAGGTAATGTTTTCTTTTTGATCAGCTACATGCTCAATATCGTTTTTACTATGCGCATGTATGATTTGAATAAATGAAATAAACAAAAAGGTAAATATCAATAAAAAGCTGATTGCTTTTGCCCATGTATTTACCTGATTTAACTTTTTGATTTTCATTTACGCCACAAAGTTGCATTTAATTCTTGAAAATACAAATGTTACCCTGGAAAAAATGAAAATTTTATAAAGGTTTTATTTTGCGGACTTGATAATTATTTGATTATCACGCCCAGTTGCACCACAATTAAGCAAAATTTACAGACTGTTGTTTAGTTATTTAGTTGGTCGGCAATATTTTAAGTTTTACTGGATACTTATTTAGTAGACAATGTCGTACTAATAAAAATTACACTCTGATACGTATTGATTAAACTGTAAAAAAATTACAAGTTTGAGATGTTAGAATTAAATCAACGGGACGATTTAGATTAACATTAATAGAGCGTTCAATTATTGAACGCTCTTTTTTCATTTTAGATTTCTTCATCCTCTTCAGTTTCGTCCTGCTCGTCAATGGCTTCATCGAGTTGAGTACCTTCGCCATCTGCAAATGGAATTTCCTCTTCCGTGTAGCCTTCATCATCATTTTCCAATTCATCATCATCTTCTTCTAGCTCATCTGGTTCTTCAGCAGAAAAAGTGTCATCTTCTTCATCCGCATAACCCTCAGCTGATTTTGCGCTTGAACGGTCTATCTGAAATTGTTCGATGTTTTGAATTTCTTCGTTTTCTTGTGGTTCTTGATCTGGAGTTTTCATAGTATGATTTTTATTTTTACAACATTACCTTTTGGAAATAAGTTTTTTTTAAAGCATTAAAACAATATTAGATAGAATAGTATTTACAACATTGTAATGTTAATTAGCTGTTATTTTTAGATAAAACTTTTAGGTTAGATTTATTTTTGCTTTCTTGCCGAATAATTTACGTTCGCCTAAATGAAAAATCTCTCCATAAGTTTAACTCCAGCTAAATGTGAGCTTTTGGACAATATCCTTAACGAGTTTGATGAAGAAGTATACATCAAATCCGATCGGGTGCTCAAAATATTCAGAGGAAATGGTACTCTGGCTTCAGATTATCTGGATCTTTTGGTTCAAATGAACCTGGTGATTTTAGTCGGCCAGGTAGATGGCGTACCATTGCCAGCCATGGTTGGCAAGCAAGCCGGGGTTGATATGTTTATCAGCGAAGGTGGTTTTAAAAGGCGTTATGCACTGAATAAACTCGAAGAAGATACGGGTAAAAGCATCTTTGATTTAAAGAACGAAAATCTTGATCTTAAAGAAAAGTTAGAGCAGCAAGAAAAATTGTTGAAAAATCTTGAACAAAGTATCACCGAACAGGGAAAAAACATCTTAAATATGTGGCTGGGCCGTATCGGCTTTTTGTTGCTTGGAATAATGCTAACTGCCTGTTACTTTATTTTTCTGCATTAAACTATCGCATCAGCGATTAGAACAATGTACTAGCACCAAGAAAAGCATTTACTATTGGCATTATTTCGCCTCCCAGATCAACTGCATTCCCAATTCCTACCCCTCTAATTGCTGCCAATTGATCGGTGGTTTTAGGAGGTTTCGAAGCTATATTCAATAAAGCTACATCAGAAAGAACAGTATGTTCCGGCACATTTCTTTTTGTACTTACGCTACTTCGCCAGTTAACCAGGCTTTGATATAATTTTTGATTAACAATTTCTTTTGGAAGTTCTATTTTGCTCGTGAAGTTTTTTCTTGGTCTTAATTCGTATTTATTACCGGCTTCTAAATAGATACGTGTATATTCCCCGATTGAAAAATTTTTCCAGTCGAAATTAAATAAAGCCAATTTTACGTTTAAAGTATTTAGCGTTGAAATTAGTGTGGCCACGGTTTTTTCTGAGTTTTCGTCGGCTAATAATTTTAAAGCGGTAAATTTTGAGATTTCTGAAATCACCAGCGTAATTTTTGGGCTAAAATAGGTTGAAGCCTTAACTAAGCGTTCAAGAAATAGTTTTTCATCAGTCAGGATTGCGTCTTTTGAAATTTTAGCCACTTCCTGACTCCTGAATTTTAACGCCACATTAATTAATTCTTTGTTCAGAATGTTGGTGGTAAGATCAAGCATGGTTTTGAAAGCTGCATTTTCATCAAATGCGCTAAATTTGGCTTGCCCGATACTTGTCCAGCTTGCTTTTAACGATGTAAAATCAAATAAATCATCGATCAAATTCCAGACGTATTCTTTTTTATATCGTTCAAGGTTTTCAGCGGTAGGAATTTGGCTTACCGCATCTGCTGTAAATCCAATTATGCGTTTATCGGTAATGATATTTTCCATCTTTACAGGAGCTTTCAATATCAAACCCGCCAAATTCTTGCAGCGGCTTAAGGCAACATAGGCTTGGCCATGGGTGAAAGATGAGCTTATATCTACAATTGCTTTTTCAAAAGTTAGACCCTGACTTTTATGAATGGTAATTGCCCAGGCCAGTTTAAATGGGTATTGGGAAAAGGATCCGGTATTTACTTCTTCAATTTTGTTTTCCTGCTGATCGAGATTGTATTTAAGGTTTTGCCATTCTTCCCGCTCTACTTCAAAATGTGCAGAATCATCTAAAAACTGAACACTCACCCGATCATTTGCGATGCTAACAATTTTTGCAGCCTTTCCGTTATAGTATTGTTTTTTGCCTGATGAGTCATTTTTGATAAACATCACCTGGGCGCCAACTTTAAGTTGCAAAACTTCATCTACAGGATAAGCATCTTTTGGAAAATCGCCAGTTACCTTGGCCGTGAAAGCGTGGAGGTCACCATCCAGTTTGTCTAGACAATCCTGATTAATTTGAGTGACCAGATTATTGTGTGTTGTTAATGTGATGTATTCATCTTTCCAAACCTCATTTAAGCTGGGATCAAAATGCTCATTCAATTTCGCGAGCAATTCAGGAGTTAAGTTGTTTTCTCTGATCCGGTTTAAAATATCCAGAAACAACGGATCCGACTGTCGGAAAACCTTTTTCAGTTCAAAAGCGATAAGCGAGATCGATTTTAGAATATGGCTATCAAAAAAATAGGGACTTAAGTAGTATGTTTTTAAAATATGCCAGGCATCATGGGCGATAGGTGAGAGCTGATACAAATCACCAATCATCAACACCTGTACGCCGCCAAAAGGCATGCCGGAGCCTTTTACTTTTTTCAATGATTGGTCAATGAAATCGAGCATATCAGCTCTTACCATACTAATTTCGTCAATAATCAGTAATTCGAGGCATTTCAAAAGCTTGGTTTTTTCTTCGTTATATTTTACTTCTTTAAACTGTTGATCGCCGTCAACCGGAATAATCGGCCCAAATGGCATTTGGAAAAAAGAATGAATGGTTACTCCACCTGCATTAATGGCTGCTACAGCCGTAGGCGCAATCACAGCAAAGTTTTTTTGCGTAGTTTCTTTAATTTTCCTCAATAAAGTTGTTTTTCCTGTTCCAGCTTTACCGGTTAAAAAAATTGGTTGATTGGTAAATTTAATGAAGTCGTGAATAAGTTGATTATCTTGATCGGTATGGCTTGTCGGGTTCATCTTTGTTCAGCGAAATCTTTCTTTAAAAATCATTATGGTTTGTACAAAGATGCGCAGAATGCGTTTAAACATTGCGCAAAATAGAGTGTGATTTATACACATTTTATACAATCACTAATTGCAGATGAATGGATCGTCTATCCCGAGGGTTAAATGACTGTAATTTCCACATTTAATATACAATTAATAGAAAATGGTGGGTCTTGTATTCAGTAATTGATGCCTTTCATATCGATAGTTGAATGGAATCAAACGGATGATTTTGATTAGCGAAAGCGAGATTAATGTAAAATTTATCTCTTTTTTATTGTATGTTATTTCGAGATTATTTTTATTGTTCTGGTAATCAGTATGTTTAAAAATACGGGTTCCTTCACTAAAAAAAATATCGATCTTTATTTTTGTTTGCTAATTATATTAGTATAAATTTGTTTGATTCGCGATATGCGAACATTAAATAATTAAGCAGGAGAGCTTTTTTTAAGGCTTTCAAATGAAGAGGAGTGATATGACTGTTACAGTTTTAGCGATATTGGAAACGGATTTTAAACCAGATCTTTCTTTAGGTAAAATCATGAACGAAAGATTGAAGGTTGCCGCTGACGATTTAAGAGATATACATTTACAGGCACTGGAAACTGTTGGGCAGCGTACCGATGATGTAGTGGTTTACATAAGTTATAATCCAAAATATAAAATTCGTTGGCGTATTGTTAATGATGTGCCTAATGACGTAGAAGGTTTTGTTGCCAAAACCTGTGGTGATTTAGGTTACATTGAATGGAAAACCGCTGTAATGAACATTTTTAAGGGGAACGAATAGACACAGGTCCATATGCAATATGCGTTGTTAAATGGAGAGCGTAAGGAAGCGGTTAAGGGTGAAACTGGAATTTGTGTTGGCTGCAAGCAGAAAGTTATTGCAAAATGTGGCGCAGTTAAGATTCACCATTGGGCACATGTTTCACTCAGTCAATGCGATTCCTGGTGGGAGAGCGAAACTTTATGGCATCGTGAATGGAAAGAAGGCTTTGCGCCAGAATTTCGTGAGGTTAGTTTCTATGATCAAACAAGGCAAGAATTCCACCGAGCAGATATACATACAAGCAACGGCATCACCATTGAACTTCAAAATTCTGCAATTAATACAGATGAACTCCAGTCGAGAGAACGCTTTTATCCAAAACTGATTTGGATTGTAAATGGATTGAAGTTTAAAGGCTTTAAAGTCGTAAAATCTATTCCAAATCCACTTGATCCTTTGTTGCAGCATTATGAATTCTGTGTTTCAGAACACCTTTCTTTGATGCGTACAAAAGATATTTTGACCGAAAAATCTCATCCCGAAATACTTACCTTTTATCACGAAGAGTTAAACAATATCCCGTTTTCTACAGCATTCTATTCTTTTAGCTGGAGAAATCCACATCAATCCTGGTTAAACGCATCATGCCCGATTTTTATTGATTTAGGAGGCCATTTTTTATACCGTCTGAGAAAGAGACATCAAATTTCTTCAAATTACAGTTATTTACAGCTTGTAAGTAAAAAGGATTTCATGAAGAAATATAGTGGTAGCTAAACTGCATTTTTGATTCAATTCCGTTTCTGTATTTGTAAGTGAATTCAAGCTTCCTTTATAGGCATCGATATGTGTTCGTTATAATTTTGTTGCATAATAAATCGCATTGTTTTAGTGCTTATTAAACATATTTGATGATATTTAGGAATGAAAAAAATTGCTTTAGTTACGTTTCTGTTGTCAATATTCATTGTTCAAAAATCTATGGCCCAAACCCCAGCAATATTAAACCACATCGCCGTGTATGTTGTCGACCTAAATAAATCAACCTCGTTTTATCAAAGTGTATTTAGCCTAAAAATTATCCCTGAGCCATTTAAGGACGGGAAACATACCTGGTTTACTTTAGGGAAGGCAGGCGCACTTCACCTAATTGAGGGCGCAAAAAACAATCAAACCTTTGATAGAAATGATCATTTGTGTTTTAGTGTTCCATCTATTGATGAATTTATCAAGCTTCTGAAAAGCAAAAATATTCAATTTGAAGACTGGGCCGGTAAAGCAGGCGCTATAAATTTACGTGTAGATGGGGTGAAGCAAATATACTTCAAAGATCCTGATGGACACTGGTTGGAAGTAAATGATGCGAAACAATAAAATAAGATGCTATTTATATTCAAAACTATTCCTCATATGAAAAAAAATATACTCATCGCATTATTGCTGATTGGCTCAAATGTTTTTGCACAAACTGAAAAAGCTGAAACTGATTTTAAAGCTGTAATGCAAAAGTACAATGCCGTAGGGGCCTCAGTTGCAGTTGTTAAAAAAGGAAAAATCGTTTACACGCATTCATTTGGTTTAAAAGATTTGGAAAACAAAACTGAGTTATCTGATCGGGATATTTTTAGAATTGCATCTATTTCAAAGTCGTTTTCTGCAACTTCGATTATGCAGTTGGTAGAAGCAGGGAAATTATCATTGGATGATGATTTTGGAGATTTAATTGGATTCAAAATCCGAAATCCAAAATTTCCAGATCAAAAAATTACTTTGAAAATGGCGCTTTCACATACTTCAAGTTTAAATGATTCTCAAGGTTACCTTAACCTCGATCTGATTAATCCCGACAAGAACCCCAATTGGGCGAAATGTTATAACGACTATGCACCCGGAACGAAATTCAATTACTGCAATTTAAACTTTAATATTATCGGTACCATCATCGAAAAAAAATCGGGAGAAAGATTTGATAATTATGTGAAAAGCCATGTGCTGAAGCCGCTCGGGCTTTATGGAGGTTATTGTGTAGATTCGCTCGACAGTACAAGATTTGCCAAACTTTATGAATATAATGCTACTGACAAAACGTTTACGCTTGCCACTATGGCTTACGCACCACGACGAACGGAAATTCAAAACTATGTTATGGGCTACAGTACACCAATATTCTCTCCAACAGGTGGAATGAAAATTTCAGCAACTGATTTGGCAAAATACATGGTGATGCACATGAACTTTGGAACATCAAATGGCGTAAAAATTATTTCGAAGAAAAGCGCAAAATTGATGCAAACCGCCTTAACTGATGATGAAGGATATGGCCTGGCTATCAGAGGATCCAATACTTTAATACCTGGCGTAGCACTGAAAGGCCACACAGGTTCTGCTTATGGTTTATATAGCACAATGTTTTTTAATCCGAAAGAGAAGTTTGGTATCGTAATTATCACCAATGGAATTAATGCTACCTACACAGATGATTTTCCAGATTTCAGCAGGGCAGCCATTAATAGCTTATACCAGAATTTTATAAAAAAATAACGGTTTATAGCTGGCGGTTTTATATAGGGGAGCATTTCGTTTATTGTTCATTTTTTCTTTTTTAAAACTTTTATCAGTCTAAATGATTTATAAGGCGACAAGGAAATAACGATTAAACTCACGTTCAACCCCTATAGAATGCCTGAATATTTACAATTTCCTGGAGAAGCGTATCCCTTAGGAGCCACGTGGAATGGAGGTGGCGTCAATTTTGCTTTATACGCCGAAAATGCTACCGCTGTTGATTTATGCTTTTTTGATCACGAACATGCTGAAACGGAAACCATCAGAATCAATATTAAGGAAAGGTCACATCAGATCTGGCATGCCTACATTCCTGAAATCAAACCCGGACAATTATATGGCTATCGCGTTTACGGACCTTACCGTCCAAGCCAAGGCCATCGATTCAATGGAAATAAGGTTTTACTAGATCCATATGCAAAGGCAATTGCCGGAAACATTAAATGGAACGAAGCACTTTTTGGTTATCAGTTAGGTTCAGATGAGCTTGATTTAAGTTTTAATGAGGCAGATAATGCAGCCTTCATCCCCAAATCGGTGGTGATTGACCCTGCCTACGATTGGGAAAATGATGAACATCCCAAAATTAATTACAACCAAACAGTAATTTACGAGATGCATGTCAAAGGTTTTACCAAAACTCATCCCGACATCCCTGAAAATATTCGTGGCACCTATGCAGGTTTGGCACATCCTGTTGCTATAAGTTACTTAAAGAATTTAGGTGTTACTGCAGTTGAACTGATGCCGGTTCATCAGTTTATTTCAGATCATCATCTGGAAGAAAAAGGCTTAACCAATTATTGGGGCTACAATACCATTGGTTTTTTTGCCCCTGATTCCCGCTATGCTTCATCCGATATCCGTGGAGAACAGGTTAGAGAATTTAAAGATATGGTTAAGGCTTTGCACAAAGCTGGCATCGAAGTCATTCTGGATGTAGTTTATAACCATACCGGAGAAGGTAATCAGCTTGGCCCAACAATATCTTTTAAAGGGATAGATAATAGTTCCTATTACCGCCTGGAAGAAAACAAGCGCTATTATACTGATTATACCGGTACGGGAAATACGCTGAATTCCAGGCTGCCAAATGTACTTCGATTTATCATGGATAGTTTGCGGTATTGGATTTTAGAGATGCATATAGATGGATTCCGGTTCGATTTAGCTTCAACCTTAGCCCGAGAATTACATGAAGTTAACCGGCTAAGCGCTTTTTTTGATATCATCCATCAGGATCCGGTAATATCTCAGGTGAAGTTAATTGCCGAACCCTGGGATGTTGGGGAAGGCGGTTACCAGGTGGGCAAGTTTCCGCCTGACTGGGCGGAATGGAATGGAATGTACCGCGATGTAATGCGTGATTATTGGCGTGGAAATCCGAATATGTTAGGCGAATTTGCGCAACGGTTCCTGGGAAGTCCGGATTTGTATGAAGGCGATTACCGCAGGCCGACAGCGAGTATTAACTTCATTACTGCACATGATGGTTTCAGCCTTCATGATCTAGTTTCCTATAACCATAAGCATAACGAGGCTAATTTAGACGACAATAACGATGGAGAAGATCACAATAAATCATGGAATTGTGGTATAGAAGGAGAAACCGATAATAAAGAAATTATCAGTTTAAGGATGCAGCAAAAGCGAAATTTCCTGGCTACACTATTTCTCTCTCAAGGTATCCCGATGCTGGTTTCAGGCGATGAAATTGGTAAAACACAACATGGAAATAACAATACGTACTGTCAGGATAATGAACTTTCGTGGATTGACTGGGAAAATGCAGATCAGTCTTTACTGCACTTTACCAAAGAATTAATTCGCTTGCGTTTAAATCATCCGAGCTTGAGGCGCCGAAAGTGGTTTAATGGCTTAGAAGTTGGCGATGGTGTAAAGGATATTGCCTGGTTCACGCCCGACGGTAATCCAATGAAAGGTCATAATTGGGAAAAAGATTTTGCCAGGTCTATCGGAATTTATTTCCATGGTGAAGGGATACAAAGTAAAGGACCTATGGGTGAGGATATTTTAGATAATCACTTCTTTATCATCTTTAATGCGCATTACGAAGCACTGGCGTATAAACTTCCAAAATCGGACTACAGCAAAAAATGGCGAAAAATTTTAGATACGGCAAGCGGTGAAATATCAAAAAACGAGCTGGAGCTTTATGAAGCTGCTCAGGATATTGGCGTTGCAGGAAGATCGGTATTGGTATTGAAATCTGAGGAATAAAAAAAGCTCGAGTTTTGAAACCGAGCTTTTGAAACCAATTAAAGTAAACTGGCTAAGCCATTCTTTGGGTAATGAATGGATAATATCTTAATAGTTGCTTTTGGGTTGCTAATTACACCACCTTTAATTTTATGGGAAAAAGTACCTCCAGATTCTGGTAAGTCAATTAGATGGGCACAATCTACAATGGTGTTATCCACTTTTAGCCCATCATTCTCGTTCACAATTCCTTTGCTCATCTTAAGGTCTATTGATTTGCAAAACGCTGATAAGTGCTGGCAGATTTAATCTTCTCCATGCTGATATAATCTTTCAATTTAGAGAATTCCATGCTTTGAACCGCCTTAACTGCAGATTTCAGCTTTTCACTACTTACTCCTAATCTTGTTGCCCAGTAATTGCGATCCTTTTCGTCGGCAATCTCAACTACTTCTTTCCGTGCTGTTGTCGAAATGTTTTGGTATTCCATCGGTTTATAATTTGGTTACAAATAAGATAAAAACACCTGTTTAATTATTTTGGTTTTTAAAAATTTCGATTATTTATTCTTGAGTTTAATTTTTATGGGAAGATTACAATTTTATAGAATAATCAGTAGTCAATTTGCAAGAGCATTTCGGTAGCTTAAAGTAAAAAACTTAAGCATTTAACAATTTATATTTTGATTTAAATTATTGAAAATAAACGGTTTAAGTTTGTTAAACAAAATAAGAGTAACAATTATTTTACATGTATTTTGCGGGCACATTTCTGTGATGTATTATTGTATGTAATAAAATTATTACTTACAAACAAACTAATCACCTCTAACCAATTTCTTCATGGCATTATTGCGTCAAAATTTTTTTAACAACAATCGGGTTGTTTTATCGATTTGGGTTTTGATCACACTTATCTTCGTTGTCGATTCATGGGCAACACATCGTTTCAATAACTATTTAATTTTTGAGAATACCTTTCGCAATCTGCTCAAAGAGCAATCACTTTATGCGGCATATCCAAATTTCCACAATGATACCAATCACTACGGACCAGTTTTCAGCATATTGATTGCTCCATTTGCCATGTTACATAATTGGATAGGGCTACTGTTTTGGAACTTATTTAACTGTATAGTATTATTTAAGGCCATCCAGACTTTGCCTTTATCTACAGAAAAAAAAGTAATTATTGGATATATCGCTATACCATGTTTAATCGAATCGATGTTAAACCAGCAATTCAATGCAACTGCTGGCGCATTGATGATTTTAAGCTATACACAAATTAATAAGAAACAAGGCTTTTGGTCGGCGATGTGTATTGTACTGGGCACATTCGTTAAGCTTTATGGTGTGGTTGGCTTAGTATTTTTCTTTTTTTCAAAGCAGAAAACTAAATTCATCGGGTGGTTGGTTTTTTGGTCGATTGTTTTCTTTTTACTGCCGATGTTGTTTGCTTCTCCGCAATTCGTTGCCCGCTCTTATATCGATTGGAAAAACTCTTTAATAGAGAAAAACTTAAGCAATATTATGGGAGCGGCTGGCGATATTTCTATAATGGGTTTTTTCCGGAAGTTATTGCATGTTCGTCAATTATCTAATTTGCTTTTTATTGCAATTGGAAGTTTGTTGTTTCTTCTTCCGTTTCGGTTTATACACCTTTACAAAAACAAAAAGTTTCAGTTGATGATCCTGTCTTCAGTTTTACTGTTTCCGGTATTGTTTAGCACAGGAGCTGAAGATTGTACTTACATTATTTCTATCGCAGCTGTTGGCTTGTGGTATGTTCTTGAGCAAAATCGCTCTGCTAAAAATGTTTTACTACCTGTATTGCTTTTTATAACCTGTAATTTTCCGCTGCTGCTTTTTCCTGTTTTTGCAAAGTCACACCCGTTATCACTCTCTGTTTTGAGTTTGCCATATTTCTTGGTTTGGCTAAGGGTGCTTTACCTGGCCACCCAGGTTGGGCATGAGACTATCGAAGAAAATGAAGCCGAAATGGTCACCGCTTAATAAATAATTTGTACCTCATTCAAAGGTTTTGATATACACATGGTTATCAAAACCTTTTTTGTTTTAAAGCTGTTTAACGAATATCTAATCAAATCGTATTATGGATGATAAAACAAAAACCGGTGGTGCTGATCGGATTAAAATCAACATCAACGAAAGTTATGAGGTAGATTATTGGGCTAACAAATTTGGCGTAAGCAAAGATAAATTAAAAGCTGCCGTGCAAACGGTAGGTACATCTGCTGCTGAAGTTGAAGAATTTTTAACAAAGTAATATCTGATTTATGGGTCTGGAAAAGTATGCTTCTAAACGAGATTTCTCTAAAACTTCTGAGCCGAAAGCGGGACGGAGTAAGAGTAAAACCAAATTGATGTTCGTGATACAAAAACACGATGCATCTCGTTTACATTACGATTTTAGACTTGAAATGGAAGGGGTTTTAAAAAGTTGGGCTGTTCCAAAAGGTCCGTCTACAGATCCAAAAACAAAGCGACTGGCGATGATGGTAGAAGATCATCCTTTCGATTACCGCAATTTTGAAGGAATTATCCCCGAAGGTGAATATGGTGGAGGTACTGTAATTGTTTGGGATGAAGGGACTTATGAGCCGATCGAAACCATTAAGGGCAAAGCCGCTCAGGAAAAGCATTTGCTCAAACAGCTTAAAGATGGCTCACTCAAAATTAAACTTCATGGTGAAAAACTTAACGGAGAATTTGCATTGGTAAAAACTCACGGAATGGGCGAGAATGGATGGTTACTGATTAAACATAAAGATGATTTTGCGTCCGTGAAGGATATCACCAAAGAAGAGAAATCTGTTCTTTCGGGTAAAACCATTGCGGCAATGGCTAAAACCTCAGAGAAAGTGTGGGAAGATGGTAAAGCAAAAAAAATAAAGCCTGAAAAAAAAAGTCCGGTAAAAAGTAAAGAAAAGGAAGTGAGTGAAGTAGGTGAGGAAACTGAGGTTGATCCAAAGGCTATCCTCAAAAAAGCGCCAAAATCTATTATTCCTAAAAATATAAAGCCCATGCTCGCCACCTTAGTCAACGAGCCGTTTGACGATGATGAATGGCAATATGAAGTTAAATGGGATGGTTACCGGGCGTTGGCTTTCATCAATAAAAGCAAAATAGACCTTCTTTCACGAAACAATAAATCTTTTAATGAAAAATTCTATCCAATTTATGATCTGTTAAAAGAATGGAAAATAAATGCTGTACTAGATGGTGAAATTCTTGTTTTAAACGAAAAAGGTATTTCTAATTTCGGTGCTCTACAAAACTGGCGAAGCGAAGCAGATGGAGAATTGGTGTTTTATGTTTTTGATTTGCTTTGGTATGAAGGTAAAAACCTGATGAATCTTCCACTTGTGCAACGTCAGGCAATTTTAAACAGTATTCTCCCTACTGATGATGATCGTATTCGCCTTGGCAAGGTATTTAAAGCTAGTGGCATTGATTTTTTTGCGGCTGCTGAAAAAATGGGGCTCGAAGGAATTATTGCTAAGAAAATAAACAGTACCTACGCTACAGATCGCCGATCGAAAGAATGGTTGAAAATTAAGGTTCACAAGCGTCAGGAAGTGGTCATTGCCGGTTATACCAAAAATGAAGATACGTCAAAATCGTTCAGCTCGTTGTTATTGGGCGTGTACGAGAAAGGCAAACTACAATACGTTGGTAAAGTTGGAACAGGTTTTTCTGATAAGGTGCAAAAGGAAATGGTTAAACAATTTGAGCCTTTAGTGATTAACAAAAGCCCTTTCGATGAACTACCTGATGTTAACAAACCATCGCGGTTTCGGCCCAATCCGCCGAAGGCGAAAGCTACATGGCTAAAACCAGAATTGGTTTGTGAAGTGGCATTTACAGAGGTTACCGATGATGGTGTATTTCGTCATCCTTCATTTCAAGGAATGCGTGATGATAAAAAAGCAAAAGACGTCAAAAGAGAAAAAGAAGTTGCGACTGAGACCGTCGTGGATAAAGTAACCAAAACTGAAGATCAACATAAAACTGCGATTAAACCACCTTCCGAAAAAGGAAAGAAAACATTATTAAACCCGAAAGATGAAACACAGGTTCGGAAAATAAAAGGACATGAGCTTAAGTTTACCAACCTGAGTAAGGTTTATTGGCCTGAAGATAAAGTTGCCAAGCGTGATATGTTTAACTACTATTATCAGGTTGCCGAATATATTCTTCCTTATTTGAAAGACCGGCCGCAATCGCTAAACCGTTTTCCAGGGGGCATACACGGGCCGAGTTTTTATCAAAAGGATGTGAAAGGAAAAGCACCAGATTGGGCTAAAACTTTTCCTTATGAAAATGGCGAAGGCGAAAAAAAGGAATATTTGGTTGGTACCGATGAAGCTTCATTACTTTGGATGGCAAGTTTGGGTTGCATAGAAATGAATCCATGGTTTAGCAGGGTGCAAAGTCCTGACAATCCGGATTATTGTGTGATTGACCTGGATCCTGACAAACATACCTTTGATCAGGTTGTAGAAGCAGCATTGGAAACCAAAAAGGTGCTCGATGCCATTGATGTACCTAGTTTCTGTAAAACCTCGGGTTCAACCGGAATGCATATTTATATTCCATTAAATGCAAAATACAGTTATGAACAAAGTCAGATGTTCGCCAAAATTGTAGTGAATCTGGTTCATGAGCAAATACCTGAATATACTTCGCTTGAAAGAATGATTTCTGCCAGAAAAGGTAAAATGTATCTCGATTTTTTACAAAACAGGCCAGGAGCAACCATTGCAGGGCCTTATTCCCTAAGGCCAAAAACGGGAGCAACAGTTTCCATGCCCCTACATTGGGATGAGGTGAAACCAGGGTTGAAAATGATAGATTTTAATATTTTTAATGCCATTGACCGATTGAAGGCTGAAGGCGACCTTTTCAAAGGTGTTTTAGGGAAAGGGATTGATTTGAAAAAAGCTATTAGCAAAGCTAAAAGTGTTTTTGGTTAAATGCGGATGAACTATTATGTCTTTCATTATCTTTGAAAAAAAAATAAAGATGATAGCCCACCACGTTTTATTCTGGCTAAAAGCCGATACCACTGACGAACAAAAAGCTGCTTTCCGTAAAAGCCTGCAAACACTTGAACAAATTGAAGTTGTTAAAAATTTTCATATCGGAATCCCAGCACCGATTGAAAGAGCAGTAGTTGATACCACTTATACGTTTAGCTTAATTTTGTTCTTTGAAGATTTAGCTGCACACGATGTATATCAGGTGCATCCACTACACAAGGCATTCCTTGATGAATTCAGGATTTACTTTGAGAAGGTGATTATTTACGATGCAAATTAAGAAAACAAACAAGGCCAGATGAATCTGGCCTTGTTTGTTTCTGGGCCTCGTTGATAGAAAAAGAAAGGACTCCCTTAAGATAAATCAGCTAATCTTAAATATTATTTGGAATTATTCTAAATAATATGATCTTTGTGAATATCATTGAGTGTGAATGTTAAAGAAAGATTTATGTGTAAAACAACTGTGCTGGCTCAAAATCAAAATATTACCATTGCGCAATGTAATAATTGCAAGGTCTTGAATATCTGGCGATCGGGTGTATTAATGAATTTCTCGTTTGAGCAGTTCGACGCCTTTTATTTGGCTACTAAAAAACTTCAATTCGACGATTATCTGGAAAACAGACCTGATGGAAAAGAAGTGGTAATCCTTTCTACACCATTTCCTGATATCAGTTTGGTTTTTACACGTGATGAATGGGCAGACTTTTTTATTATTATCGATGAAGCCTTGTATATGAAACGGGTATATGAACTTGTTCATTCATAAATTTAATATTTTGTAGTATCTGCACTACTCAAAAATTGGTAATCGGCTAATTTTAAAATCTGCCGCCAGTTTAACGTCGTAAATGATTGCAAATAACGTAATCATGAACAAGTTAAAACTTATTAAGAGAGCTGCTGTTGACAGTCGCCAACTTGACAATATTAAGATTGGAGACTTTATTGCAGATGAGTTTGGTAAATCAGGGAAAGTTTTGGGGATTGAAAAAATTTTCCGCCAAAAGCAATCTTTCTATTATTTCTATTTAAATCAGAGCAAAACCATTATGTTTATTGTTTAGTTTTCTTAGGATTAGTGATAAGGATGTTTTTCGTACAGGAAAACATGATTTTTTAAAACCCTTTGGAATCAATTTCGTATATAAATGATACTAAGGGATCAATATGTCTGCCAACGGAGCTCATTTTTTTGCTAATTTGCCGGTAAACAAAATACCGCTGCACCAATTATTGATCAGCAAAGAACTTTTTCATGAGGTTCCCAGTGATTGGTATGTGATCATTACAGATATAAAAAATTCAACCAATGCGGTAAAATCAGGCCTTCATCAAAACGTAAATCTGATTGCCACCGGGAGTATCGTTACGGTGTTAAATATAGCTTTTAAGGCAAATTTATCTGTTCCTTTTTTCTTCGGCGGCGATGGTGCAACATTTATTGTTCCACCTGTTATCGTAGATCAGGCAATGAAAGCATTGATGGTTTATCACAGGAACAGCTTGCAAAATTTCAATCTCGATTTGCGGGCAGGAATTGTCTCTGTAAAAGAAATTTACGAAGGTAAGCATCACTTAAAAATAAGCCGCTTCAGTATCTCGAAGCAATTTTCCATCCCCATAATTTTAGGAGATGGCCTGGATTATGCCGAAAAAATTATCAAAGGAGAAAATTATCTGTTCTCCGATCATGATGAAGAAAATGAGGAGCTGGATTTAACTGGCATGCAATGCCGTTGGGATAAAATCCAGCCGCCAGAAAACAGCGAAGAAGTAGTTACGTTGATCGCCATCGCACAAGATTGCAATAAACAGGCTGAAGTGTTTAGTAAAGTGATTGCACAATTAGATAAAATTTATGGTGCCCCTGAAAAACGTCAGCCAATATCAATTCCAAAACTAATCTTTAGAACAAGCTTCAATCATTTAGGTAGGGAGATGCGACACCGGCTGGGTAAAATTAAATGGCTGGAACTTATTAAAACCTGGTTCATTAATGCCTACGGTTATATTTATTTCAGAACCGAGAGTGGTAAAAAATACCTAAACCAGTTGGTTGAAATGTCTGATACATTAGTGATTGATGGGCGGATTAATACCGTAATTACCGGAACAGGTCATCAGCGATTACAACTTCAAAAAAGTTTAGATCAGATGGAACGTAATGACGAAATTTTATATGGCATTTATGTAAGTGGCGAATCAGTTATGTCATGTTATGTTCGTGATTTAGAAGATGATCACATTCATTTTGTTGATGGGGGCGAAGGTGGCTATACAGAAGCAGCAGCCGTTTTAAAAGAAAAAATCAGAACCAAAGTATCTGCCTCACCATCGAATTCATAGTAATCAACTGTAAATCAAGAAATAAATCGTTTTGAAATTTACTTGAAATTCAGAGATTATTTATTGATTTCGTTATGCTAAAAATTTATCTTTCGATTGGTTCCCTTCTTCGATATTTGCAGATTGTGGTTGAATAATTACAAACCGGATGATTGTATATTTCTGTTTTACCTCGCTCCGTAACCGGTCAATGGCCGCTGTCAATTCTTCGGTATCTAAGTCAGATTGGAAGGTTATGATGAGAACCAGTATAACCTCCTTCGGTGATTGATAGGTTGATAAAATACTTGTGACCGTAATCACATCTTTGTCGGCTTCAATCAATTCCTTTAATTTTTGTTGAGTTTCTGGACTTAATCCTTCTCCCATCAGCAAACTTCTGCTTTCTCTCGCAAGAATAAACGATACAAAAACTAGTAATAAGCCAACCAGCACAGAAGCTAAGCCATCCAAAAATGGCATGTTTAAGTTATGGCTTAAAACCATTAAAACAAAAACGATGATTAGGCCCATCACTGCAGCTCCATCTTCAAAAAGAACTAAAAATCCGGATGGATCTTTACTTTTAATGATGGCTTTCCACCAGGGCAGTCCATCTCTTGTTTTATCAAATTCTTTAATGGCAACAATTAATGATGCACCTTCAAAAACAAAAGATAGTGCCAGTACCACGTAGTTCCATCCGGGATTTACCAGCGTTTCCGGATGACGGATATGTTCAATTCCCTGCGTAATGGAAACCACGCCGCCCAGGCCAAAAATCATAATCGATACAATAAACGACCAGAAGTATAGTTCTTTACCATAACCAAATGGACGGTATTTATCGGCTGGTTTTACACTTCGTTTTAACCCATATAAAAGTAAAAGCTGATTACTGGTATCTACTGTAGAATGTATCCCTTCAGCGATCATTGATGAGCTATTGGTGAAAGCACCTGCAACAAATTTTGTAATTGCGATCAGTAAATTTGCAGCCAGTGCACTATAAATTGATTTGTTGGCTCTTGCCATAGTTTAGTAACGTATTGAATGCTATCTAAACCATTTTATACTGCTTTGGTTTGAAAAGTGATGAATTGTAAATGTTAAAAGTAAACAGCGATTAAAAAGGCAATCTCTGTTTACGCTGACGTTATTGTAAAATGTTGTCAATTAGCTTAATTTCTTCATCGCTGAAATTTGTGTTATCCAAAGCTTTTATTGAATCTGTAATCTGTTCAGGTTTACTGGCGCCAATAAGCACAGTCGTGATGCGTTTATCTTTTAGGATCCACGCCAATGCCATATGCGATAATTTTTGCCCACGCGATTTTGCAATCTCATTTAATTTCGAAATGACTTCAATTTTTTCTGGAGTGATGCTGCTTTCCTTCAAAAATACTCCACTGGTTGCAACTCTTGAGTCTGCCGGAATGCCACCTAAGTATTTATCAGTCAATAATCCTTGCGCAAGTGGAGAGAAGGGAATACAACCTACGCCATTCTTTTGCAAAACATCTAACAGGCCGTTTTCTACCCATCGCTCAAACATCGAATATTTAGGCTGATGAATTAAACAAGGTGTGCCATTTGCTTTTAAAATTTGAATGGCCTTTTCGGCTTCTTCTGCCTGATAGTTTGAAATACCAACATATAGGGCTTTTCCTTGTTGCACCAGTAAACTTAGTGCACCCATTGTTTCTTCTAATGGCGTTTCCGGATCAGGACGATGATGATAAAAAATATCAACGTAGTCGAGCTTCATCCGCTTTAAGCTTTGGTCAAGGCTAGAAATCAAATATTTCTTCGAACCCCAGTCACCATAAGGACCATCCCACATGGTATAACCAGCCTTGCTCGAAATAATCATTTCGTCGCGATAGCCGCTAAAATCGTCACGTAAAATTTTACCAAAGACTTCTTCGGCTGAGCCAGGCGGCGGACCATAATTGTTAGCTAAATCAAAGTGAGTTATGCCGTTGTTGAAAGCGGTATAAATGAGGTTTCTGCTATTTTCAAACACATTAACATGCCCGAAATTATGCCATAATCCCAATGATATGGCAGGGAGTTTCAATCCACTGTTTCCGCAACGATTATACAACATATTGTCATAGCGGTTTTCTGATATATTTTTAGTCATCTTTATTTGATTAAAGGCAAATTAACAAGTTTTTTTCTCCATTTGATTTTTTATTGTCCGGCAGAGAAAGCACCATAAAAGTAATGGCTTTCCGGTATGTTATCATCCCATCAGCAATAAATACTTCAGTAATTAACAGCAATTTAATTGTAAATCGTTTTATTTGTATTCAGAACTTTAAAAAAAGTCGGTGAATTGCCGGCACTCTAACCCAATATTAAAACGATGAAAATAAAATCTTTAGCAAGCCTCTGTGCCATTGCCACCATTGGAGTGGTGTCCTGCCAGTCTGAAAACGGAAAATCGAAAACTGAAAGCAGTTCATCTGTTGATTCCGTTGCTAGTGTAAAATTGGTAGCCGATTCTTTTCAAAAAGAGATCGATGGTAAGAAAACGGGGCTCTATACATTAAAAAATAAACACAATGCCCAAGCAATTTTTACTAATTATGGTGGCAGGTTAATAAGCTTATTGGTTCCTGATAAAGATAAAAAACTGGTAGATGTGGTGGTAGGTTTTAAGAGTGCGGGCGACTACGAAAAGTCAACTGAACCTTATTTTGGTGCTACAATCGGCCGTTTTGGTAATCGAATTGCAAAGGGCAAATTTACACTTGAAGGAAAGCAATATCAGTTATTTACCAACAATGGCCAAAATACCTTACATGGAGGCAAAAAAGGTTTTCAATATGTAGTTTGGGATGCTAAACAAATAAATGAAAACACGATACAGTTCGACTATTTATCAAAAGACGGAGAGGAGAATTTTCCTGGAAATTTAAAGGTTTCGGTTACTTACACCTTAACAGATGATAATGAACTGAAAATGAACTATCAGGCCACGACTGATAAAACAACTGTTTTAAATTTAACCAATCATGCCTTTTTTAATCTCAACGGAGAGGGCAGTGGCGATGTATTAAATCATTCAGTTAAAATATTTGCTGATGAATATACCCCGGTTGATTCTACATTAATTCCTACCGGTAAAATCGATAAAGTTAAAAATACACCTTTTGATTTTACTTCTGCAAACACTATTGGTGCTCGAATCAATGATAAAAATGAGCAATTAACTTTCGGAAAAGGATATGATCATAATTATGCGTTAAATAAAACAAAAGGTATGGGCATGTATCATGCAGCCAGTGTAAAGGGCGACAAAACCGGGATTACAATGGATGTTTACACACAAGAGCCTGGACTACAGTTTTATAGCGGCAACTTTATGCAAAGTAAAAATACTTTCAAAGGTGGATCGAAAGATGATTTTAGAACGGCATTTTGTATGGAAACGCAACACTTTCCCGATTCGCCGAATCAACCAGCTTTTCCATCAACGGTGCTAAAGCCAGGGCAAGTTTATAAAACGAGTTCGATTTATAAATTTTCGAATTAATCTAATATTTTCAAAGTAAGATCAGGGTTGCATTTGCAACCCTAATTTTTTTAAAGCAGATTCTTTAAAATAGGATCGTTATAATCTTCAATAAATGCGATGATATTGTTGTAGGCAGAAAATTCATCGGCTGTGTGCATGGTAGTCAATACAACGCATTTCATACCTGCGTTTTGTGCCGCTTCAACACCCTTCGGCGCATCTTCGAAAACCACACATTCATCGAACTGAACACCTAAAATATTGGCTCCCTTGGTAAACGTTTCCGGATCTGGTTTGCTATTTTGAACATCCTCAGCGCTTACAATAGCCGAAAAGTAAGAGCGAACATTTAAGTTATCGAGCACAAAATTAATGTTGAAGGGAATGGCCGCAGAGCCTATCGCCATCAAAATACCCAATTCTTTTGCCTCGTTTAAAAAATCAGCTAATCCTGGAATCAGCGTTAAGTGTTTCTTGTAGGCCGATTGATAACGGTGTTCTTTTTCAATAGATATTTGATCAATTTGTTCTTGTGAGAAATGGCCAACCCCAAAAACACGTTCCAGCAGATCCTGATTTTTGCCGTACATTTCTTTTTTAACGGCCTCGAAACTAATACTTGCGCCCAAATCTTTAGTTAATATGGAATGCCATGCATGGTTGTGAAATTCCATATCGTTAATCATCGTGCCATTCAAATCGAAGAGAAATGCTTTAGGTTTTTTAGTCGTCATAGCCACAAAATTATCAGAATTTTTCAAGGTTAATGTTAAAATAGTTTAATGATTAAAATCAATTTTAAAATATCAGAACGGTGTTCAGTTTACCGGGATTTTTAATCGTACGAAAACTCATCATATTAGTCTTTTTTATTTGGAAAATTTGCTGACAAGTAATACATTGCATGTAGTTATTCCAGATATAAATTTTGTATTTATGAGTTCAGTAAAAGATGACGGTGAGCATCTTATTCAGTTTTTAAATAGCCTTCATCCACTATCTAAACAAATAATTACTTTAGCAAGAAAGGAAACTTATCAGGTTGTAGTAAAAAAGAATGAAGTAGTGAATTGTACTGATAATGAGGAAGAAGACTGCGTATTCATTATTTTGAAAGGTTTGTTCAGAGGCTTTATTGTTGATGAAGGAAAAGACATCACCACCCTAATTACTGATGAAAACCATATTGTGGGACATGTCCGTAATCCGAATACGCTCAAACCACTTTACCATGAAAAATTTCAGGCGCTTGAAGATTCGGAATTGCTCGTGTTGCGTTATTCATTTATCGATCATCTGTATGTTAAGTTTCCGGAGATGAATATCCTGGCCCGCAAACTATTGGCGCTTCACTTCAATTTATCACAAGAACGGGCAATTTTATCCAGAATCCCCTCGGCAGAGGCGAGATATAATCAATTCAGAGCTGGAAACCCAACGCTGAAGAACCGCATTCCCATCAAGTTTTTAGCTACCTATCTCGGAATGAGAATAGAAACGCTAAGCAGAATCAGAAAAAAAGAAAAATTAGGATCTGCGGCCTAATTGTTTTCACTTTGTGATGAATCTTTTTTAAAATAAAAATAACATAGCGGAAAGAGGCATATCAAACCCAATAAAAACCCACCCAGCGTATCAGTGAACCAATGCGCACCCAAATAAATTCTTGAAGGTGCAATTGATATCATTAAAAAAGCTGATAAATAGGTAACGATGTTTCTGGTTATTTTTGGAATGGTTTCCAAACGATCCATCAAAATAATAAGGAAACCAAAAAAAAGTACATAAGACAGTACGTGGCCGCTCGGATAGCTTTGAAACCGGTTTACCTCTACTAAACGGACATAAAAGGTTGTTGGACGCGGACGATTGATAATGTTTTTTATCCCCAGAATAATTAGACCGGAAAGCAGTATCGAGGCCATAAACAAGCCTTCGCGTTTGAATTTCTGCCAGTAAAAAATAGCTGCCACCACTAAGACTGAGAGCAATGACCAGGGTAGTTCCCCAAAAAAACTAATGGCAAGCATCAGCTTATCTAGCCAATCTGCCTGATATTGTTGAACAAACAGAGAAGCTCTGATATCAAACTGTAGTATTGGATGACCAGCGATGAAAACGCTTAGTGAGGTAAAAGCGATGATCAGCAGCGTAAGTATGATAAGGAGGGTATTGCGTTTTATATGCATTGAGGATAAATGAATTTTTCAAAACTATCATTTTCTAAGCATTGCTCACGATGATTTTTGCAAAATCTTAATTACCTAAATTTAATACGTTGGCGCCCAGTGGCTCTTCCTTTATCCGCTCTAATTTTTGTTGATGAACAACAATAGTGATTTCAACGGAACCCGTACCAACAGTTGCTGCCAATAGGTGACCACCATAAGCCTTAAAATTTTTACCTGTTACCGTTCCGTGTGTATGGAGAGAAACTTTTCCATTTTGCCAGGCAATTGAACCATTCATGCTGGCCATTTCTACATTATCGAATTCTTTGGGCTCGTATTCTTTTGTTTTAAAATTAAAAAAGCCAAATTTCGCATTTACAAAACCCATTCCGGAGTAGCTGGCACTTGGAATTTTTTCAATCATAGCAATGTTTTCCAACTGGGCCAATACATCATCACCCTGTCGCAGTACCATGAAAAAACCGGTAGGTGTTTTAATGTATCGTTTGGTCGTCTCGGCATTGGTACTTTGTGCTTTTGAACTAAAACTTAAAATTACTAGTGATAAAAGTGAAAAGTAAGCTATTTTTTTCATCTGAATAGATTGAGGTGTCTTTTGGTAACATCTCAAACAAAAGAATGGTTTGATAGCGGCATTATCTGGAAAATTCATAAAGGAAAGTTCCTATTCCATCACGGAAAAAAGGCTTTATGTATAATCGGTTAGGAGAAATTAAATCGATTTACCATCTTCACATCAGATAATAAGGATATCTATGCTTTTATGGTTGGCAAATAGATTATTTGCCAACTAAAAAGGCTTCCTCTTCGATTCGAAAATATTTAGATCATATTTCCAGTTTAACGCTCCAACCAAAATTGTCCTCCTTAAAACGAGGAGGCAATCAGGTTGATTTCCCTTTAGTTACTAGCCTTTATCAATTTGTCATTTCGATGATGCAACGAGGAGCAAACTGGCAGCAAAGAATATTTTGAATGCGGCTTAATCTGCAACAGTGATCGATTGTAAGATAGGATAGGGTAACGATACCTGGATATCTGGGAAAAAGCAAGATTATTTTACGACAATTTGTTTTGGATCAGTCACTATAATTTGGCGTTTGCCTTTAAATTCAGTCACCACACCAGTTACACAAATGTTATTTCCCATATACATACTTGAAGGTTCAGCCGTGAATTTGGCCTGGTCTTCCTTATTGATTACAATGGTTAATAATTCTTTTGGATAGGCACCTCCAAGATTAATTAAACTCAATTTATCCAAAGCCTTGGTACTATAAACCGAATCGCAAACACTAATTGTTTTACCGATATACTGCGCTGCATCTTTTGCCAAAATGAGTGTCTGAGCTTTTACCATAATGGAGGCAAAGCTGATGAATAGGATGAGAGATAATTTTTTCATAGTGATGAAGGATTTTTGCTTTACAAACGGATGAAATTTTGATTTAGCATCACAAAAGTAAAATGAATTTTACAGAAACAATGTATTATTGTAAATACCAAACCAACTTCTTTAATTTTTTTCTGTAAAACGATCTAACAAATTCATGGTTTTAACTGCTTCATTTCCGCTACATGGATTTTCGGATAAACCAAGAAAATAGGAGACAACCTTTTTGATCATCGGTTGTTCTACATGTTCTAAAGGTGCAAAATCAATAGTTTCTTCCTGGCCATCGGTAATGATTTTAATTTGATGCCCAAACATCGGGAAGCTGATTTTACCCTTCGATCCATATATTTCGCAGCTGTCTTTAGTTTCGCCTTCAGAAACGGTGAAGCACCAGGTTCCGTTAAAGATTACACCGGTATCAAATAGAATATGTCCGCTAACCAAATCGTCAACGCCTTCTACTGTGGCCTGATTAAGCGATACTCCATGAGATTTTATCGGATTACCAAAAAAATAAAGCATTAAATCCAATTGATGCGGCGCCAAGTCGTGAAATAAACCACCTCCGGCAATGCCTGGATCTAACCTCCAGTTGTGTTCTGATTTTGCAATTACATCAGCTTTTTTGCTTTGCAGCATTTTCAAATCCACAAACCGAATATCGCCAATCGCTTTCTCTTCCAGCAGTTTTTTTATTTTCAAAAAAAGTGGCTGTTCTCTGCGATAATGTGCCACACATAATTTTACACCATATTGCTCAGCTGCGCCAGCCATTCTTTTAGCGGCATCGCTATTTAACGCCATCGGTTTTTCTACATAAACCGGCTTACCTGCGGCCAGCGACTGCAACGTATATTCTTCATGTTGTAGAGGCGGCGTGGCAATGTAAATGGCATTTACCTCAGGATCATTAATCAATGCACTGGCATCATCGTACCACTTCGGCACATGGTGACGTTTGGCATAGTCCTCAGCCTTAACAGCATCTCTTCTCATCACCGCTACTAATGATGAGTTTGGAACTTTATTAAAAGCTGGGCCACTTTTAACTTCGGTCACATCGCCGCAACCAATAATTCCCCATTTAATTGTATTCATCAGCAATTATCTAAACCCGAAGTTAACAATAGCAAGCCGTTATTGAATACGATCACCTATTTATTACATCAGAAAAAACAATTTCAAAAGTCACAGAGCAAAGACAAAAAATAGTGAATGTCATGGTAATGTATTATCTGTAATCATTATAAATAACGTTTGCTTCAGTGACACATCTTCTTGTATGTTTGCCGTTTATAATCATTCTAAATAATATGTTAAAAATTTACAAATTTTATCTTTCAACGTTTGCATTGTTATTCATGTGCATTACAGCTTTTGCACAGGTTAATTTTGGTACAGTAAAAGGAACAATTAAAACATCTGATGGTGTTTCTGCTGAAGCCGTTGAGGTGACCATAAAAGGAATTTCAAATACTACAGCCGACAAGTCTGGTAATTATACACTTAAAAATGTTCCTGCAGGTACCTATACAGTTACAGCCAGATTAGTAGGCTTAGCGCCAGCATCAGGTCAGGTTACAGTAACTGCAGGATCTACCGCCGTGTTAGACTTAGCCTTGCAAGCATCTAACCAACAGCTAAAAGAAGTTGTGGTTAGTGGTGGAAAGAAAAATAAATATTTCGCAAAAGAGAGTCAGTTCGTTTCGAAAATGCCATTGAATAACTTAGAAAATCCACAGGTTTATTCGGTTATTGCAAAAGAATTATTAGCTGATCAATTGGTAACTAATTTTGATGATGCTTTGAGAAATGCTCCTGGAATTGATAAGCTTTGGTCATCATCAGGTAGAGGCGGAGATGGTGCAGGCTATTTCTCGCTAAGAGGTTTCGCGGTTCAGCCAACTTTGGTAAATGGTTTACCAGGTTTAACGAATGGAAGCCTGGATGTTTCAAACGTGGAAAGAATTGAAGTTTTGAAAGGCCCGTCAGGTACTTTATACGGCAGCAGTTTAATTTCATACGGTGGTTTGATTAACACCGTTACCAAACAGCCTTTTGATAATAAAATGGTAGAAGTGAATTATACTGCCGGAAGTTACGGGCTAAACCGAATTACAGCTGATGTAAATACTCCGTTAGATGCTGATCATAAGGTTTTGTTCAGAATGAATGCTGCTTACCACGATGAAAGTAGTTTTCAGGATGCAGGCTTCAGGAAATCAAGATTTTTTGCGCCATCCCTATCTTACAAGGTGAATGAGAAATTATCGTTCTTGTTCAATGCCCAGTTTTTAATTTCTGATGGCACTAACCCAACCATGCTTTTCTTTAACAGAAGCTATCCGTTGAGAACAACTACATTAGATGGTTTAGGTTATGATAACAGAAAATCATACACCAGTAATGCACTTTCGATGAGTAATCCGGTTACTACGGTGCAGGCTCAAATGAATTATAAAATTTCTGATGAATGGAATTCACAAACCATTGTTTCCAGAGGTACCGCAAAATCAAAAGGCTATTACACCTATTTATTTGAAGGGGTAGCTTCGGTAAATAATGTTCCGGTATCTGGCAACGGTATTTTCTCGAGGTACATTACCAACCAGAATTCTACTACCGAAACAACAGATATTCAGCAGAACTTTACCGGCGATTTCAAAATTGGCAATATGCGCAATAGAATCGTTGCCGGCTTAGATTATTACCTGGCCACTTCGATCAACAATAGTTCGAATTATGCGCTTTTCGGATCGGTTAATCCTTTGGTTCCGGCAGCTGAAAACTTAACCAGCCAGGCTGCAGATAATGCCATCGCCACAGCAGGCTATGGTGGTAATACCAGATCAACGCAGTCGATATACAGTGCTTATGTATCTGATGTTTTCAATATTACACCAGCTTTATCTGCCATGGCAAGTTTACGTATCGATCATTTTAGAAATGCAGGTTTAAGTGTTGCAGCAGCGAACAGATACGGACAAACTGCATTATCGCCAAAATTCGGATTGGTTTATCAGGTAATTCAAGATCAGTTATCGGTGTTTGGTAACTACATGAATGGTTTCAAAAATGTTGCGCCAATCAATCAGTTAGTTGGTGGTGCTAATGTGATTACCACTTTCGATCCTGAGCATGCCAACCAATTAGAAGCAGGTATTAAATCAGATTTGTTTGATGGAAAGTTATCAGGATCATTAAGTTATTATGATATTAAGGTTTCGAACATCGTATTGAGCACCGGCTTAAACCAATATACTCAGGGTGGTGATCAGTATAGCAGAGGTTTCGAAGCGCAGATTATTGCGAATCCATTCGATGGATTTAATATCATCGCAGGTTATTCTAAAAATAAAAGTAAGCTGACCAATGCAGGTGCGAATGTGCAAGGTAGAAGACCAGTTGCCGCTGGTCCTGAAGATTTGGTAAACTTATGGTTAAGCTACAAAATTAGCCATGGTGCTGCTAAAGGTTTAGGATTTGGCTTTGGTGGAAACTATGCTGGCGAAAACAGTATCGTAAATGACGCAACTGTAGGTGTGTTCACATTACCATCTTACACCATTTTAAATGCTTCGGCATCATACGCAACAGGAGCTTTTACTTTTGGTTTGAAACTTGATAATTTAACCGATAAAGAATATTATAAAGGTTGGACCACACTTGAACCAATGCGTCCGAGAACATTTTCTGGAAGTATCGGTTATCGATTCTAACCGAAAAAAATGATAAGATGCTACATGAGAAATCATGTGGCATTTTTTTATTATGTAAATGTGGAATAATGTTTGTTTACTGAAAGGTCGATTTGGCTAATTGCAAAACAATCAGCTCTTTAAAACGTTATTAAATTAAAAAAATCTTCCGTAGGGATGGAGTTAAACTAAAAAGTTATGAGAAACAGTTTTGTGGAAATGGTGGAAGAAACTGCCCGAATACAGTTTAGATTTTTTGAAATTGAAGAAAAAATTTCCCGAATGAGACAGTGGGTAGATGAATCAAATGCACCAATTGCACTGAAGCATTCGGTGATTGATGGAATAAGGAAATTAGAAAAGCGTTTAATAGCAGAAGTACATCTGAATACGATTGATACGCTGAATTAGAAATTAATGATTGCAAGTTATGCCTCGGTTTATCCGGGGCTTTGTTTTTACTGATAATTTTGAAAAGGTTATATGTTGTTGTGATGCATAATATTCACTGTTCGTGTGGCTTCTCGGGGCCGATAAATTTTCATGATTCCGTAACATTTAAATATAGCTATTGGAAAATAATTCATTGGATAATATCTTAAAATCAACATTTAAAGCTTGTTTGTGTCAGCCATCTGATAATGGCAAATGAACAGTCTTATCGTTCTAGAGTTCAATAGCGTTAGGTCTTCTCAATCCAAGAACTATACAAGATACTTCAGTAGATGATCACCATTAGCATATAATCAATCTGTTTGTCTAATTTTTGGAACTTATAACTCACCTTTTTTATTTTTTGAAACCGTAACGGAAGATTTTCAATGAATACGCTTATCTCACCGCATCACACGAATAATAAGCTTTCCCTTACAAATATCAATCAGTAAGAAATAAAAAAAATATAAATCTGATCTTTAATGAAGACAAGACGCTTATGAAAAAACTCAAATATCATTCTCTTTTTTTATTACTGTTTTTAACCATCACGGTTTCTGCACAAACCACTCGAAAAATTGTAAAGGATTTTGATGGCGATCTCAAAAAAGATAGTGTTTGGATAGATGATGATAAGAAAGTTTTGATTTTGCGGTTATCTAGTCAGCAGTACCGAAAGGTTGAAAGCAAGCCAATACACTATCTGAATTTCGGGAATACGTTAGTGGTTACGAAAAGTGGATTTGAATTTTGGAATAATTACGATCGTTCAGGTTTTATCAGTGTATTTAAATACAGCAAAACAGCTAAAAAAATGCAACTCGTGCAAATGCGAAGAACAGACGATAAACTTGGCAGAGACAACCCAAATGAAGGACTTTTTGAGTCCAGTATCAATTTGATAAGCAATCAATATTTGGGTGTGATTAAAAGAGAAGTGAAAGGCAAAACTGTAAAAACATTTATTAATTCCGAGATAATTTATCCAAAAACCTTTTTAGAAACGTTTGGCGATGCGATCAACTTTGATTACCAGAAAAAATGCATCGCGAAATATGAAAAGTTCAATGCAAAGAAATAGAAATAAAAGGGTACTAAGCTGCTTAAAATTAATATATCAATCTTAAATACCTTATAAATTTAAAAATCATGAAAACAATAAACACCATCCTTTTTTCGCTGGCAACTGTAGTTGCATTAACGGCTTGTAATAATGATAAAAAAGCTTCGCAAGATATTACAAGTAAGACAAGCTCCAAAGTAGAGGTAAATAAAGTAGATATAGATAAAGCAATGAAAGGTGTGCCGACCTTTTCTAGTCCCGAAATTCAAAAAGAAGCGCAAGAATGGTTCTCTTATTTTAGCGAGGGAATGAAAGAAGCGCAGCAAAAAGCAAAACTAGCCAATGGAGATCAGGCTAAAATGAGACAGATAGGCAAAGAAATGGGTGAAAAATTTGGGCCCTGGAAAGAAAAAATAGTAGCATTGAAAGCGAAAATGACCGCTGAAGATAAAGTAAAGTTTGAGCAGTATGGAAATAAAATCGCCCAAGACATCGTTGCCCAGGCACATCAGTAGTAGAGGATCAATTTACTGATATTTGCTACAAACAGAAAAGCCTTTTCGCTGAAGAGGCTTTTTTAGCATTGTTAGTGAAACATCTTTTAAACAAAAAAGCCCCACATTTCTGTGAGGCTTTCTGTGATCCCGCTGGGATTTACACCTAGTGCAAAAATCAGGGTTTAATATTACCTATGTAGGGTTTGCAATTCGACTCACCTAATCGCTCACCACTTATCTCAATACGTTTTAGCTACAAATGCTATTATATAAATATAAGATTTCTCTTGAAATAATCAAATTTTAAGTAGTTTTCACTGAAAATCTTTTTATCTAATTTGGAATAAATCAGCTTATAAGTTTCTATGGCTGTCCATATTATTCAATTTACATTATCCAATTATAACATATATGCGAACAAGTCTGCTTGAAAAAATATTAACTATATTTGTTACTTGGGTCGACAGAAGGCAGCATTTACCTAAAACTAACTTCGTTGATCATTTAAAAAGAACGGCTAAGTCATAATCAACTGGCATATAATGGAAAGTAAAAGAATAACAAAACACATCAAAAACCTAATGTTAGACCCAAATAACTATAGGTTTATTGACAGGCAGGATTATAGAGCTGTACACGAAGATCAAATCGTAGATACTAGGGTACAACAACGGACCATTAATTTTATATCAGGCAAAAATGGAGAGAATATTTCAGATTTGGTCACTAGTTTTACTGCAAACGGCTTCTTAGATATCGACCAGATCCAAGTCAGAAAATTAGGGGAAAATTTTTTGGTGCTAGAAGGCAACCGGAGAATCACCACTTTAAAGTACTTGTATGAAGAATTCCTGAAAGGAAATGATGTTGGAAAGCTTACCGAAAGCGATTTCAAAAGCATTGATCTTGTTGAGATTATTGATGAGGATCCTGTCCAGCATCTCATAACCATGGGGTTGCATCATATAAGTGGAAAAAAAAGATGGAGTGCTGTCAATGAAGCACAACTAATATACGACTTAATCTATTTGCATGGAAAGGAAGAGAATGAGGTTTGTAATTCCTTAGCAATCTCAAAGTTCGCATTGAGAAGAAGTATTAGGACCCTTTCATTTATACAGCAATATAAAGAAAGTGACTATGGTGATCAGTTTTTGACTCCCATGTACTCAATTTTTGAGTCAGTTATAGGTACTCCCTCAATGAAGGAATGGATAGGATGGGATGACAATAACTATTCTGCGGTCAAAAGTAATAACGTTGAGCGTCTTTTCTCCTGGATATCCAAAAGTGAAGAAATTGAAATTACCGAAAGTGGTGAGGAAGTTAAACTAATAAAGGATCCAATTATAACACAGTATAGGCAGATTAAAGATGTAGCTTCATTCATAAATGACTCAAAAGCTTTGAACAGAATGGAAGAAAGTAGAAGTATTGCTGAAGCATACACTTTCAGTGATGCAATTGGAGAAGCAAAACTCAAAAATGCCATTGAAAATATCAAAGGATCAGCAAAAATAGTATTTAATTTCAATGAGTTCATAACTGATGCTGATTATGAAGAAATCAACAAGGTGAAATTGAAATTAGATGCACTGATTCCATTAAATCAGGCTCTTATTCTGATAAGCGAAAAAAAAGCTCCAAATCATTTTAATAATATTTCAAACCACTTTACAAACTTTCATATTGGTAAGTATCGCAAGTTACTAGACATCGATATAAGAAACATCAAGAGAATAAATATTTTTGCAGGGGGAAACAATAAGGGCAAAACTTCAATTTTGGAAACCTTTTATTTACTATCGCAGCTAAATGACTTGAACACATACTTTGATCTAGAAAAGTTTCGAGGGAAATTTTCCAATGAGTTTCATTCAGTCTGGATGGATAAAAACTTCATAAGCAATATTGATTTATCAGGGAAATTTAATAATACAGTAGCTCAATTAGAAATAAAAAATGAATTGACGGATGAGGATATTGAGAAAACGGGGTATCTATCGACCATTATTGCTGATGCGAAAGTAGCCGACTTGGACTTAACGAGTACTATTCATCTATATTCAAATAAAGAACCAGAGCTGAGGTTTACGGCATCTCGAAACTTTGTAGAGCAGCATTTACCAGTCCATACAGATATAACAGTATATTACTTCAAACAGCTCATACTTCAGCCGTAAAAGAGGGCTATTTTGAAAAGGTAAAGGATTTTATAAGAGCAAAATTAGATCCATCTATAAAAAATATTGAATTAGTCAGTGATGCTGGTGAAAATCGTTTCATGGTTTCAACCGATGATTCAGACAAGCCAATTGATCTTACAAAATATGGAGAAGGGTTACAACGAGTATTTGAAATTGCTTTACTATTAGGTTACTGTCGAAATGGTGTGTTGTGTATTGACGAAATTGATAGTGCATTACATAAAAGCTTACTTATTGACTTTACTCAATTCATTCAGGAAACAGCGAATCAATTTAACGTCCAGATTTTCCTATCTACTCACAGCAAGGAATGTATTGATGCATTTGTTGAAAATGATTACCCAGATGATGATTTAACGGCCTTTTCCATGCAGGAAGAAGGTGGGAGAATTGTTTGTAAGTTTCTCGAAGGAAATAAGTTAAAACAATTAGTTGAATCTATCAATCTAGATATAAGATAATATGGCTACACAAATTTTAACCATCCTTTGTGAAGGCCCACATGATGTTGCGTTTATAGTTAGATTGCTAAAAGCTAATGGTTTTAAAAGTAATGAGAACACTAAAATTGGAAATTACCCGCAGCCATTTGATCAATTACTCGTTAACGAAGCTTCTAAAACTGATGTGGAGCAATTAAATTTAACTGAAGTAAGAAGAAATCTACTGCCATCAAATGTGCTAACCAAGAATGATTCTTTTATTTTTCTTTACTCGTTAGAAGGCGATGGAAAACGAGAACCTCGAATGAGAATATTGAAAGAACTTAGAAGTTTCATTACTGAAGAAGGAGAATTTGAAAGATTACCAAGAGATACAAATCTTTCATTACTGTATTTTTTCGATGCCGATGACAAAGGGGTTGCCAATAGGCTATCTGATATAAATACTGAGGTTCGTGAAGCTTTGCCGGAAATTAATGTAGATCCGTTTCAAGAAAATGGTGCTTCATATCTGGTCACTAAATTAAAGATTGGAGCCTTTATATTTACAGACGGGACCAATGATACAGGAAAGTTGGAAGATATTTTAATGCCCCTAATGATCGAAGGCAATCAAGCAATATTTGATGCGGCGAACAACTTTTTGACATCTCATTACGATGATGGCAGAATGTTTCCTCTTAAATTGAGCATTAATCCTCAAACATCTGCTATTAGTGAATCTCGAAGTGTTAGGGCAGGTGATAAGGCTAAATATGATGAAAAAAAATCAATAATTGGCGCAATTGGGCAACTTCAGAGATCAGGCAAGTCAAATGTTGTTTGCATCAGTGATTGCGATTTTATTTCTTTAGAAAAAATCAGGGCAAGTCAAAAATGTCAAGAAATAACGACATTTTTTGATACATTTATTACGTGAATAATTTTAGCAGTGCTATATTTATTTACATGAAAGATATTTGGTTGAAGTTTCGATAAGCCCATTGTATTAAAATCACTAAATGCTAGGTATTCCTTTGATGAGATCGGAATAAACTTGGATCAAACACATAGATTTCCAAACTATGTGTTTGAATTACTTATTTTAAATTTGAGTTTATCGTCTTTTCATCGAACAAAGTTCGCCCATCTTTTACGAAGCTGGAAACAGTTAATCGATGAACTCCAAGGATTCTTCCAATGGCGCTATATGATACTTTTCTACCGAGAAGTTCGTTGATTTTTTTTTCTTGACCGGTAAGTTTTGTCTTCGTAGACTTTCGCCCAACTGGTCTTCCTAAAATAACACCTTCAGCTTTTTTTCTAGCTAATGCCTCTTTAGTCCTTTGAGATATCAAATTGCGCTCAATTTCAGCTGACAAACCAAATGCAAAGGCCAACACTTTAGAATTTATGTCACTTCCTAATCTGTAATTATCCTTAATTGTCCAAACCTGTATATCTCTATTCATACATTCATTAAGCACGGCCATAATCATCAAAAGATTTCTACCCAAACGCGATAATTCAGAACAAATTAAGACGTCTTCTTTTCGCATCTTTTTTAATAACTTACCAAGTTTGCGATCCTGTACACTTTTAGAGCCGGATATAGTTTCCTCGATCCATTTGTCTACAATAAACACATTCTTGTCGCAAAATCTATTGATTTCGTAACGCTGGTTTTCCACTGTCTGTTTGTCCGTACTTACTCTAATATAGCCGTAAATCATCCTAATTTTTTTTTGTTTAATTGATTATAGATTAATTGTATAATTTATTCCAAAAATGGATAAAAAAAACCTATCCAATTTTTTAACATGTTAAACCAGCGTTTATATTAGACAGTTTGGCGTTATTACCTCTTTTGCAAATAGCGAAAGTTGGACCGTACTTAGTGGCATAGAACAGTCTATTAAAACAAAAATTGAGGCAGTGGGAACGCCTTTGAAGGAGT